>Ga0172380_10003303_pt1 | contig 22436 bp, 34 predicted proteins | sample Leawe162metaG_FD_119747 | JGI IMG/M metagenome (GOLD analysis project Ga0172380, IMG submission 119747) | Leachate microbial communities from a municipal landfill in Southern Ontario, Canada - Leachate well 162 metaG | ecosystem: Engineered > Solid waste > Landfill > Unclassified | place...
ATGATCCGCCTGGAGTGTATGAAGCTTCTTTCAGTATTTCTTCTGCAAGTTCATGGGAAAGTTCAGAAGCGCTCTTCTGCATTACTTTTGCAGCAGCAGCACCGGCAGCAGCACCGCCAAGAGCTGAATATTTCTTGCTGTTGGTCTTAACATGACTCTTTACAGCGTCATAACCTTTTTTCAATTTTGCTCCGAGTTCGCCTTTTGAGGCGAGTTTTTCGAGGGCTTGTTCTGCGTTAGTCATCAGATAACTCCTTTTGATTTGTAAAACGGTTTACTTATTTTCAATCCTCAATATTCAGGATAATTAGAAACCTTTGGTTCACCTTTATTATTCACAACACTTCTTTGAAGCAAGGCGTTAGTTGTAGCCGCTTGTTGCTGCAATGCATTTAAAATACGATTTTCTTTAGAAGCTTGCAAATACTTTGACAGTAGATATATACCGGCAACTCCAGCAGCACCTGCAACCAATGGTTTGCTTACAGTAAGTTTCTTATGAACGTCGAGTAATGTTATTCCATCTGCAGCCATACTGTTATACTCCAGTCAATTAACTATATATATCGTCGTGCGTAGGCATGAACGGCTTAAGGGATGCTGCTAAAACAGCATTTGACATATCAATTTTAGGCTGTTTTGTCTTAGAGCTAATTTCAGATATCTCTCCAACAAGACGATGGTCAACGCCTTCATTAAGAATCATCTTATTAACAATGCTTCCGGCTACATATGGATTAGAAGCCATGTGTGGTGCAAATGATTTTACGACACCATAGTAATCATCTACCGTCGCCTTGTCATAATCTTTAAGCTGAGGAACCTTGTCGAACATTTTCTTATATGCGTTATTTTGATCAGTTTTCAACTTAACAACATCATAAGCTTTATTAATGCCGGTAGCAACAGCGCTTCCGGCTAAAGCTGTAATAAGAACTTTCTGTGCGACGTCCATCATATTTCTATTAAACATTTTGTCAAACATTGTTTCACCCCTTAATATTCTGGATAGTTTTTATTCTCAGTAGTATTGCCGACAGCATTTACCGGATTGGTTTTCTTTACGCTTTCTTTAACTTTGCCGAGAGTCTCGGCGCCATACAATCCACCCATGACAATAGGCATAACACCTATCGCTTCTTTCTTTAATTCTTTTATCATAGAGTCAAAAGCAATTTTATTCATTAGGGCTCCTTACTCCATAAATTTGATCCAGTTTTTCACTGGGAACTTTAGATGGATCCATGAGGCCAGTGCTAAGACGGTTACGCAAAGTTTCATCGTAGTCTTTCATACGCACTTCTTCCGAAAATTCTTTTAAGCCTCTATATCCTACATAAGCAGCTCCACCACCGATCATCATTCTTTTAGACGCTTTACCAAAATTCTGCCAACCCTGCTGTGGATTACCGATGTTTTTCTGTACGAATTTACCTGCGCCCTGAATAGCATTACCCATGGTATTTCCAAGCCCTGGCTTAGCACCTGTAGCTACAGGCCTTACCAGATTCTTACCATAATTAATAATCTTTCTTCCAAGATCAATACCTGGTTTCCATATACCAGGTAACGCAGCTTCTTTTGTTAATGAAAAAAGCTTACCTGGACATTCGGAAGAAATTTTAATCATCTCGGAAGAGGTCATATTATTTCCTTAATATGCGTAAGAGAGTCTTGGTTGTCCATTATTACTATTGCCACCTCGGCTCATTATATGGCCAGCGAGTAGACCGGCTCCACCAGCCACTGCAATAGATCTTGCATTTGGCTTAACGTGCGTATTAAAAAGATCGCCAGCCTTATTAGAAAGAGTTGCGGTTGTATTTTGGACTCTACTTGCTGGAACAGCACCCATACTTACACCGCTTTGATTATGTAAATTAGCCATATGGATGTTTCTGTTCTTTGCTACCTCGGCAGTATTGGTTTTACCAAGGCCGAGAAATCCTTTTTTAGCCGGATTAGCCTGATTGAAAGCATCAGAAGCTACGGCGCGATCGTTTCTCAGGATCGAACTTCTGACGTCAGCCTTAACTCTTGCTCCTTCAGAAGTTTGAAGGCGAGATAATATATCGCTTGGTCCACCCTTGGCTTGTCTTAAGCTGGTTATGGCTGGATCTGATTGTGAACCAACAAGTCTTTTCAGTTGTTTTGTAGCTACACCTTCGCTCTTCACACCAAGCTTCTTAGCTATCATTCTAACTTCTCCAGCGTTAAGAGCTATTTTTTCAAGTTCTTTAAAAGTACTCATTTACAAAACTCCTTCATGAAGTTGTACAGGTTTCTAGCCTCAGCATTTTTCTCAATACCCTTGCCAGTAACAACACTTTCAACAGTAGAAGCGCCACGAGAAAAATTGTTTACGAACTCTGTGAGTCCGGCAACTTTCTCAATTCCGTGAACGCAATTCTCAAATTCTTTAAAGAGTTGAAAATTTGGATCAATCGTCCCGCTTGCTATTTTTGTTGTAGTGTAATCGAGTTTCAATTCTTTAGAGAGATGGCCCTCGGCATATTTCAAGATTTCAGCAGAAGCTTTAGTATCAAGGTCTGCATAGTTTGAATAACGCATTGCAAGCTTACAGATGTCACCGAATGTTTCACTATGAGCAAGTTTCTTCATGCTTCCATAAAGAGTCTGGTAAGCCTTTTCAGACGCTACTTTTTCCTGCTGAAGCATTGTCTTAACAGAATTAAGCATGAGCTGTATTTTGTTAAGCGTACCTGCAAGAGCATCTCTCGATCCTACCATACCGGTATTGTGCTCAATAATATTTTTAGATGCAGGACTTACTGAAGGAGTCTTTACTCCTGGAGGAAGTATGTAATCTGCGGAATCTGCATCAGCGGCTTGTATTTTTGACATAACGACATTATCCTCCGCCCGTGGGAATTCGATCTTTGTCTTATCGGTTCCTTCAGACTTAAAAAGTGAAAGATAAACATTTTTATTTGCTTCTTCACAGACGCGCTTGATGACCTCGCTATTCAGATTATTCTTAGAAGCTTGATCATAAATAGTGTCGTTCATTGCAACTTTATGTCGAATGAATTTGTCTGCGGCTGCGTATGCGTATTTTGATATGTCATCACGGATTGCCATAGTTACCTCTTAAACTGAAGTTTGTCCACCTGGAACATTTGATCCATTTAATTTATCTGAAGCTCCATCTCCATCCGATACCATGGGATAGCTTGGTTTTACGGAAGCTATACGTTGAAACGTTCCAAGCGTTTCTGCTGGATCTTTATCCGAACCGAGAAAGTCCGTTCCATCCGAAGTATTGTGAACGTCATTTGCTTTTTTGGCTAAGAGAGCATTAATATTTTTATGCTCGCTATCAATCTTCAGATCCTGTTTTTTATCTCCATAGACACCCGCAGCTCCACCAATGAGCCCCATTAGAGCACCAACAGAAGCACCGGTTGCAGTACGTTTTAAAAGATTGCTTTTACTAAGATTCACCTTTTCTCCAAAAACAAATTTGGATATAGGAGCTTCGACTAACGCTCCGCCCGCACCCATTGCAGATTCTAACACTCCTCCACGTAAAGATCTCATTAATGCAGATTCTTTATTAGTGTTGTCAGAAGCTTGCTTATTAAGTCTCTCTCTAGCCTGATCAGCAGATGCAAACAACGATCCTGCAGCAGCTCCAGAAACAGTGCCTAGAGCCAGATGTTTTATCATTGACTTTCTGTTTGTAAATGTAGACGGATTTATCAAGTGTCTAACCGGTATAGACGCTACTGCTGCACCAGCTCCAGTTACAGCGCCGGTAACAATGTCTTTTTTTATTTTCTGGGAGAACGTACTCCTAGGTCCACCGTCTGTGCGATATTTGTTGAATCCGCCTGGCTGATCCATATATGGATTATTGCGCTGTTCCCATGATGGCTCAAGCATTTGATCAATAGTCGCATCTGCGTTTTCCATATGCGTTGCAACCTTGAATATATGACCAGGTTGTCCATAATGCACAAACTCAAGAAGGTCGGACGCTTTTTTTATATGTTCGGGTAAGTCTTTTACTTTTTTTACATGATCAGGGAGATCTTTAATGCTCTTTGTTTTATGCGCCCATTCTAATGCCTTACCTTTTGGTAACTCACCTTTTTTTTCTTTTGCGAAGAAGAGTCGAGCTTGAGCCTTAGATTTATAGGGCATGGATAATTTCTCCTGTTTGTTTAAAAATAATTTTAGACAAGGGACGAATCAATCATTATATTAATGGAACCTTTCACACGATTAACCCAAGGAGGTTCCATTGGCAGAAAAAGATCATCTAGTTGCACTGGTAGAGAAGGCTATTAAGGATAAGGCTGATAAGGCGAGTCCGAAAGAAGTTGTAGAGGGAATGTTCAAATCAGCCCTAGCCGCAGCTCTCGCACAAAAGCTCGAAGGTGTAAAAAAAGAAGGTGGAGGAAGAATTCCCGCCACCTACATCGATCGCTGCAAGCGCATGCTCATTAGCACGTTCCAGCAGGTCGAGGGAAATTTTGATAAATCCAATAAGTATATGGAATGGTTGTTTAATGATACGATGAAAGAAATATTAATGTTCTCTGATCAGCAACATCACAAGGAAGCCAAGGTCAGTAGGAGAAACATCAATAAGGTTCTCACGGCTCATGAAGATTTCAATATGACAGAAAGTGGAATCATTATCCCCAGAGGTACTAAGCTGTGAGCCAGGGTAAAATTATAAAGCTTACCGAATCTGAGAGGAATCTTGTTTCTAAAATAGGCTTGGAAAAGCATGGTGAGCTATCTGAAATGGCTACCTCTATCATGCAGTCAGTTACTATTACTATTCCAGCTCCTAAGGAAGATAGTGGAGTTGTATTAAAAAAAGTTATTATGCACGTCTCTGTATTCAGTGCAGTAGATGGTGTTGATGAGGATTTGTGTTCGACTGGTCTAGTGACTATCGACGTCTAAAATATAAGATAAAAAATAAATCAGATTTTTACTGCAGCTGCCTTAACGGGTGGCTGTTGTGCTTTTAGGGTATTGATGATAGTATCCATTTTACGTGAAAGAACCTGTTGCTGTTTGGAATCTGTTTCCGTCGGCTTGAGATATCCTTTATTCTTCGCCGTAACCTTACCGACCTTTAGCCCAACGAGCGGAACTACTGTTTTTGCAATAAGTTCAGCTGGATGCGCCTTTGACATAAATTTGTCAATCGTTCTTGTATTGGTTATGCCACGCTTTTTTAACACAAACTTCTTTACGCCTTTTGCTGCAAGATGCGCAAGGCCATAACCTGCAGCGGTAGGAGCCGTGAGAGTTCCTATTGCCTGGAGCTTCTTATCCTTCCTGGCTTCGGTGGCAGCAACGAGAGACGGGCCAATGAGAGTTCCTGCAAATGGAAGAGAGCGAGCTATTTCTGGAATAGCAAGACCCATAGCGTCTGTGATAGTGAGATCACCAGAAATATCTTTCGGATTCATGACTGAATCAGATTCAGCTTTTTTCTCAAGCAGGCTACGTCTGAAGAGTGAGTTTTGTACCATGGAAATAAAATAGCTTTGTTACACCTGGAGTTCAAATACAAAAAAACACCCTGAAGTGATCAGGGTGTTTAACCACAAATTATCCAGAAAGGATTTATATTAACTTGGCTTTACGGAGATCCTTGATAGCCTTCTTCTCTCCGATTTTTTTACCCTGAGCACCTCCAGCCATAAGAGCTGGAAGTCCAAGCGCTGTAGCGCCGATCATCGCACCTGGTTTCGCACCTTTTTTAGAAATCTTTCCGATGAGAGCCCCCAAGCCGGCACCGACAGTTCCACCAGCAAGTAAGCCGAGTCCACCAACCACTGCACCATTTGTTTTTATTTCATGAGAAGAGTGGTTGTGAACGATGTCTCTGTACTGCGGTTTAGCTTTAGACGCAAGCACTGTTGACTTATTACCAAGACCAGAGGCGTTCAATACATCGTAGATGTTTTCTTTTTCAGCTACTTTTTCAAGGGTTTTAATAATGCTCATAATATTCTCCATTTAATTGTTAATAGCTTATAAATTAATTTTCTTTCCCGGCTTCCTGCAACGCTTTTAAGAACTGGTTATTTAGCGCTTCTTTCTTCCATGCCATATTTCTTAAGTATTCATCAGTACCCATATCTCTTGATTTAAAGATGAAGCCATGCTCTCTCGGCCTGGCTATGAAGTTCTGTATTTCTACTCCACGCTCTCTCTGAGGGAGATGTTCGTGAGATTTGAATCTTACCGCCCTGGCTTTTACCTGATCGAGAGTAGGCTCATTCCAGTGCGGTTCGAGAACCTGGAGAAGCTTTGTACCACGCAAATTCAATCCTTCTCCACCCGCTCCCGATATAAGCAATTGCTTTACTTTTCCAGAGTTGTAATCCTTGATCATCTGATTACGATTCTTCTGCGAAGTTTTCCCCGTGTACATTGCATGGGATATATTTGCCTGTTGCAGAAGCTGAGATAGTGGAGCTGTTCCATGTCCGATATAATTACTATAAGTTACACCACGATAATTAGGATCCCTTCTCGCTCTTAACCTTATTTCACTTAGGGCTTTCTGGATCTTGGGCGCATCACTTAAACTGGATGATAAATTGTATTCACCTGGCAAGTTGGATATTTGTCTAGTAGCAGTAAGAAAGGCATTCATCTTTCCAGATTCTGATTTAGACGGGGCTATTCCTTTTCTTATTTTGTAACTAAGGCCTGGCTCGTTCTTTAGCGCCATCTTATACGTAGTTTCCTGCTCTGGAGTCATGTCTACATTAATTGTAGACTCCCTTATCGATGGATATCCTTCTTTCGGAGTAGCTCTATAGCTAATCTTACCCTCTATCATTTTTTTAAGCTTATCCAGATTCTGAGCCTTGTATTCAACGCCGGGTTTTACTCCTCTGAATATGCGGGCGAATAAACCTGGGTTTACTTTAACCTTATGAATGAACTCTTCATTGAACTTCGCTTCATCTCTCGGTACGTTAGCACCAACACCTCTTAACAAAGGTATCAATTCCGATGGGCGATTCCTGATAGGTGTACCGGTAAGGAATAGCGTCTTATGACCTTTAAGCGTATCGGCAAGATGACTACGCTTAGAAGTGATAGATCCCATCCTGTGCGCTTCGTCAAAAACTACAACATCGTCTTTACCGACCGACTCCGGAGGCTTATTATAAGTAAATGTTTTAACCGGAGTACGTAACTTAAACTTCTTCTTCTCGCTCTCAAAATTGTGGCGTAGGGATGCTGGGCCAACAACTGTTAGCGGTTTACCCAAACGTTCTCCAGCTAGGAGGGCTGTTAGTGTTTTACCACTACCCATCCCGTGGTAGACAATTAGAGAATCCTGCTTCTTTAGCTTCTCGGCAACATCTTCCTGATGGGGTTGACCAGATAGGGCGGCGAGCTTTTCGAGAATAGAATAACTCATTAGAACCCTCTCTCTACATCATCGCCAAACATTATGTGCTGATAATCCCTGTGGCCAAAATGTTCATTATTCTTTTCCTGCTCGAGGTATTTAAGCGCAGTCTTTTTCTGTCCGGTAGCTATTCCACCGTTGCGCCCCATATTTTTAAGCATCTTTGTATATCCAAACTTACCCTGACTTGCACCTATAATAAGCCTGTCAAGCTGTAATCTTGTTACTCCTGACGCTTTCTTTTTTAGATATTCTTTAGGTGTGTCTATTTTATTAAGGCGAGCCCATTCCATAGAGCTGGGAAAAGATGGATCGAGATACTGGCTGGATAAACCCCTGGCCTTATCTATTATATCTCCCAGAGCTATCTTCTCCAGAATCTTGAATGTCATTTGATTCCTCTGATATCGAAACACTTGGTACACACATCACACGAATCACAGCAGGTCTCTATTATAGAATCGTAATATTTATACTCAGGAGCACGCTTGAACGTGCAGCAGCCAGATATGGTTAAAAATAAAAAGATTGTAAGAAGTTTCATACGATTATTATTCCTTTATGCTATTAGTCCAATATATTGTCTGAAGAGTCTTAATCTATCTTCAAGCCCTATTGTACCACCATTAACACGTTTTGTCACAGCTTTTACGGTAGCGTCATCTTTACCTTTGTCACAAACAGACCATATTCCATTTGAATTAAAAAAGAAAGCTGCAGATGCAAGAGGGTATTTTGTTGCAATCAATTCAGGTTCAGCAACGCAGTCTTCTCCAATATATTCAGTGAATTTTGTATAGTTGGTTTTTCCGGTAAGTTGGATATATCCTCTGCCACGATATTTATAACCATCACCACTCTTTTCATCGCCATTACCCATTCTTTTGGCGTAAACCTTGTTAGCTATCTTCTCTGGGTTGCGCGCATAAGACATTACAATTTTAGCATTAAAATATTTTGGGAATACTTTAACGAGGCCTTCTGCTGAATAGTTTAAATTCTCTTTAGTAAGCTTGAAATGACCGCTCTCATGTGCGCATTGGGAAATAAAATGAGCCAAGCGTAACGCAGTGGTAACATTGAATTTATTTATAACTCCATCTATCTGCGTGAACACAGCTGCTGGTAAAATTGTTTTTAATGCGTCGTATTTCATGCTTACTCCTTATCCAAAAAGGTATTTATCAAACATTCCCGCCCTCAAACACATTCCGATATAAGTGTACATTAAGGCGTGAAAATAATCATCAGGCGCAGTATGGTCATAGCGAGTCATTCTCGTCTTGTCAGAATAGTCGGCATATATAGCGAGCATGTCACGAGCGAACTTTTTAAAATCTTCGTAATCCCACCATCTCATTGCTCCCTGCCTGACCATCATAATAACATCTGTCATCATCTGCGTTCTGTTAATAATGTATTTACCAGTAGGATCCCACTTAATCTTTTTTCCCGAAGAGTGACTTGAGTATACTTCGGCAAATCTGGTTGGGCCAAGTTCTTTTAAAAGCATTGCATTGCTGGTGCGGCCATCACCATGATCGGCAACAACTAAATTAACGTTGAATATAGTAACGAGACGCATGATCTCTTGGATTTCTACCAGAGGGTCAGTCTCCGCCCCCATAAATTTTTTAGCGTAAACGGTTCTCATTCTGTTACCACGAATCATTCCCGCTATATTGATATTGGTAAAAGAAGTGCCTTGGGCGAGAACGTCACCCTTACCCCAGTCTACGCCGAGAATAAGAGTTGTTGGCCAATCAGGATCCGTTCCAGGTTTTGGTGGAATGAGAGACATGGCTTGACCCGTCTTACAGCAAGTCTGAACATGAACTGCTGATATTGGATTGGTTGCAGATGCATATGGCAGAGCGAGGATTTCATTATGAAACTTCTGTTCATTATAAAGCTGTCTGGTTTCAATTACAGACTTCTGCCATTTGTATGGATCCTTGCGGTCGTTAATCCATGGTAGTACAATCTGAGGCATACGGAATCCATTAATGATTCCACCTGGATTAAACTGATACCAGTTACCATTTTCGTAATGAATATCCTTACCGCACTTGCGGCAAATAAGAAAATCTTTGCCAATATTCTTATCGTCAATGTAGTTGAATCTATTGCAGTGTAAGCACTTGATAATCCATTCGGTCTGAGTCGACTCTCTCCATAACTGCTCGAGGGTATTCTCCACCGTCTTGGGTGTTCCCGCATAAATCTTAGACATAAAAAGATGTTTTGGATGTGTCTTCCGGAACATCTCCCACTTCTCAAGAGAGTGAGCCATGGACTGCTCAATAACAGCAATGTGATCACTGAGGATATCCTGGCACTCATCGAACGTAACCATGTCAGAACTAATACCGCGAGAAGAATCTGCAGTAAGATAAGCAGATCGATAGTACATCTTCGAGCCATTAGCCATCTCTTTATAGGCGACCTGGTCTTTTGTTTTTGTATTAAGATAAAACTTCTGGATAATGCGAGACTCTCGCATTGCAGTAGCCACCTTGTCATTTGAAAATACAGATACCTGATTACCTGTTGGCGCAACATACAGCGAGTGCATGTATGGATAGCGCGTAAGAGTACCTACGCTTTTATAAGCCAGATATGAACTCTTCTCTGTTTGTCGGGCAAACTTCAGAAGAATAGAGTTATATGGATTGTTGTAAATATGATACAGATGGCGACGCTTATCCCTACCAAGATTTAGTGGTTGCCCACCCAGATGAAAAGCAGCCTGCAAGAAATCAGTTAGACGATACTTATGACCCGCCATTACCGAAGTCATTCCGGTTCCTGGAAGTATGAGGTCAGTAGATGCTTCGTCTAACATTGTCGCCATTTTTGTATTACCTTGGAACCGTCAGAGCTGCGGATAAGCGGCTTAAGCTACCTGACTCTGCTGATCGGCCTATCTTGTTAGCGCCCTGAGCAACACCGTCTTTAAGCTTGCCTAATATTTTTGCTATTGGAGCTGGCATTGCAGCTTCTTTACTCATAGCATACTTTTCTAATAATGGGAACTGATTCATTTTTTATTCCTTTTTGTTTTTGGTGAGGGGTCTACCAAGACTCCATCTCTCATAATTTTTGCTGGTAGTCCATATGGTGTAATCATTTTTTTAATAGCGAAATCAACAAGATCTTTTTTAGAGCTCGCTGAAAACTTTACATACTCGATAAATGATATTGGTTGACCATCTATCTTAACCAGGGTTCCTCCAGTAGTACCATCGCTAAATATTTCTATTTTAAATTGTTTTTCTTTTTTCTGCATAGGCTCTGGAATTAATTTCTCGCTCATTTTATATCCTCTCTGACATCTTCAAAGACATCATGATAAGTAGCAATCTTTTCATCAGGGAATTCTATAGCTACTTGGTTAAGGCGTTCAAAGAACGCATCGGCAGCACCCTTATCTTCCATCTTGATCGAACCGTTAGCCTTAAGCAACATGTCCAGATACGTCTTAGCTACCCTACTTGTTTCTTTCTGAACATTCTTATAGCTTGTAGTAGTCATGTCAACAGCATCACCCATGATGCCAACGCCATCCATCTTGGTCTTTTCAATAACTTGTGTTGTATGTATTGATTCTTTGAGTTTAAAATAACAGTCGTTTACCACTTCACGGAGACGCTCATTGATATCGCCGATATCTACCTTGGCTCCAGACTTCCATTTGAAATAGTTGTCATCAGAAAGCAAGCTATCTGTAATCTTAGCGTTGGACTCATCCTCCAGTGTTATAGCCATTCCATCAATTGTTATAACTGCTGAAGAGCGAAATGGCTTATAATAAACAAAGCATTCTTTCGCATTGAGATGATCGATATCCCACATGTACTTCTTATACAGCTCGATAACCTTGTCTTCTATTGGACGGCCGAGTTTAGACGATACAAGAGCCGCTATTTTCGGTATTTCCTCGCGATTAAACAGGAATCTATTTACCCCGGTAATAATATCTTTGTACTCACATATCTTTTCCATGTCGGCAAACGCCTGCATAGTCTTACTCGGAGCGCCTACTCTATGTGGAGGGGTTTTTTTAAATCTGAAGTAGTCTAGAATGTCTAAAGTCTTGAGCCATTGAATGTGAACTATGTGCTCATTGTCTAGTTTGAACTCACCTCTTTTTTTTACTATTTCCTGTAACGAGGGAGGTAGAGCTTCGAGCAATGCTTGATACTCACCGTTCATTTCGGTCTCTGTCAGTACAAACTCTTTTAAACCAAGATTCCTCCTGATCTGATCAAAGTCCAGGCCGATGATAATACTTGTCCAAATATAACGACGAAATGGAGTATGGGACATATTATGAATATATCCAAAATCAGTGTTATTTCGCAATTTAATCTGTCATAAGACTTATGGAGGAGAATCAAGCTTCTCTATTTTTCACAATATAGCCTGGCATAACCAGGTAACAACAAACAATTTTTTAAACCCATAAAGGGTAGGGGGTCTTATGTTACTCATTCAAAAAAGAGAGATCGGCGTGTCAATTTGTAATCTACCGGTAGGGATTACAGAAGCGCACATCCGTGAGATTATCGAGCTTACTGGTATATTTAAGAACGACAATCCTCAGCCTGGCGAAGTCGTGGTCTTTCCCAAAGATTTTAACATTAAGGTCTTGGAGCCATTTAAAAACAAGCATGGCTATTCTATGTGCCGTGCGGAAGTTAAGCTTGATACTTCTGATTTTATAGACGAGGATACTGGCGTTGAAAGACGCTTAACAATTACAGAGTGTCTCGCCGTGGAAGCTCATATCATCAACAGTTTTAATGTTGGTATTTTTGTAAACATTACAAGCCTTGGTGCTATGGCGATTGCAATGCCCGGTCCTGACGCTTTGTTTCTAGGCGATGGCCACCTGTCTCATTACTACCATCGATACAAATCCAGAGGTAGAGAATTCAGGCAGTCATTCCTCCGTATGCGCGCAGAAGCATTTAAGATCAAAAGTGTTGACCTTCCTCCAAAATCTTTTAAAGCTGTAGAAAAAAGGCACGATAAGGCTGAGGTTGTATCTCAGGCTCAAAGTGCAGAAATATCTATCCAGCTTGAGTTTGGTGAAGCGGTCAGATCAGCGTCATCCGTGGAAGAAGTGCAAACCATTCTTGCACCTCTCGCTCCAGTATTAACCGTTGAGCAGGAACAAGCTTTGGAATGGAAGAAACGACAGGAGCAGGAAATTGACATTAATCTTGAGCAGGTAGAACCTGAACTTCAGATTGAAATTAAGGTATAGTTTTTATACCTATAAAAAATCAGGCAGTGTAATAGCTGCCTGATTTTTTCTTTAACAGAAAGTGAAAACCAATGACAAAAAACATCATCGTACATCACAACGATCTTGATGGTTGTGTAAGTGCAGCCATGTTAGTAAAACAAATACTTCAAAGAAAAGATGAAATATATACACTCGTTCCAGTAATGTATCTTGGGAATAAAGACCACCATAAAAAAATGCTGGACGATTTAATTATGAGTCATCTTAACGAACCTAAAGACAGGGTCGAGCATAAGATTTTCGTCCTAGATTTTCCTTGGCATCCAATGGCTGATATATGGATAGACCATCACAGAACGAATGCATTAAACGTTCCGGAGAGTAAAAGAAAATATTTACTTACCCAGTTAGATTCAGCGGCGGAAGCTGTTGCCGTGTATCTAACTGATACCGATAAGAGTTATACTGAATCTGTAAACACTACCTGGGCTCTCTCATGGGTAGGAAGGATAGATTCAGCTAAATATAGCTCAGCTATCGAGTATTATAATTGTGATAATCCATGGCTCATACTAAGACTCCTGACAGATTATGACAAACAGGCTCATCGCACTGCTCGCATCGCAGAGCTACTTGCTCATAATGATATGGACGCTCAGAGGGTTGTTGATATTATCGGAGGGACTAAAAAGATCGTCGATAAGTTTCAGTCTGATATTAGGTCTACTGAGCCAGCTATTGTTGTAAGTGGATCGGTAGGACTAATTATTACCAGACATAGGAACGACTTTCCAAGGTTTGCTGAATACATTTGCAGACCAGATATTAAGTTTTCAATCAGGGTGACAAATCTTGATGGAGGGCGAGAAATCAGAGTTGGAAAGAATCCGTGGCACCCTAAGAATGATATTGATATAGGTGCAATTATGGCTGAGATATGTCCTAACAATGGAGGTGGCCATCCTGGTGTAGGTGGTGCAATTGTAGAAGAGGATGAATACCAAGGTGTAATTGATCGTATACTTGAAAGGATTTCTTAATATTCAGAGTGTGTATTAATCGGAATAAAACAAGGTTGGTTACCATAAACCCTACTATTTCATGCGGTCCATCGCGATACACACTCTGTTTTTTTTATTATGCTATACATTAAAACAAACTTTGAACATCTGAAGATCTTATTGTTCCTTCATCTATATCCGCTGACTGATCAGGATTATAAAGTGATGAAGAAAATGAATGAGCCTAGAGAATTCAATGGATATATCTTTAGGTTAATTAGAAAATATGCTTCTAAGTCCCCCGCGTTAAGAGGTTATGTTAAAGAAGTGATAGATTTACGGAGGAGTTATAAGGTGTGGGATAGTTCTGAAAGTAAAAGTGGCCAAGCCAATATGGTTTTAAAAATAAATATGCTGCTTGATGCGTTGATAGCTGACGCACAGCACAAACAACAAGGAGTTTCCAATGAGTGATCTTGAGAAAAATGCAGTAGATCCAACTGATTCAGTTGAAGCAAAAGCCAGAGAACTTGAAAAGAATGGCGCAAATATTAATGACGCCAGAAAGGAAGCTTGTGGCCTTAAAGAAAGTACAGAGAAAAAGAATTGAAGGCATAGACATACTTGAATTTATTCCTGACGCTACAATAGAGGAACTCACCGATATTGTATTGAACCAGGATGCGTACGTGAGAAACATCAGGTTAAAAAAACGATCTGGGAAAATAAGAAAAATTGTTGCTCCTAGTGATAGGTATGGTGACATTCTCAGGTCTTTACTTTTTAATTTATTTAAGTATTACAGACCGTCAGATCAGGCTAACGGCTTTGTTCTGGGAAGAAGTATTGTAGATAATGCAAAGCCTCATGTTGGATGCAATACTATCATTAACCTAGACCTAAAAGATTTCTTTGACAACATGACATTCATGATGGCTAACAAAGCCCTTGTAGGTAATAAAGCTCTGTGCCAACACTGTTCTAAGAGGTTCGAGTCGACAGCTGGTAAGTGTACTCCATATGTATCCAGTAAGGAATGTACTCAGTATAAATACTATGAGGATAAATCTTCTGATCCGTCTAAGGCTACGGCTGAGCAGTGCGTTACTGAGCGAGGTAATGTTATGTTCTGGGTTCTCCACCTGTGTACCGTCTATGATATAAAAAGAAACGTTAGATACACCCCGCAGGGTTTTCCTACGAGCCCAGCAATCTCTAATTTTATTATGGGTACATGGTTCGATAAGATTCTCAATAATTATTGCAAAGAACATCCAGGTGAATTAAAGTACACCAGATACGCTGATGACTTAACAATAAGCAGTATGAACCATCTTGATAAAGTCAAGGTTCAGGAAATTATTACTAAAGTGTATAAGCTTGTATCAGCGTGGAAACGTGATACTAGAAACAAAACCAATCTACTTGTGAATGAGGATAAGACCGAGGTTCACAGGGGCATAGCCAGAAAAGAAGTGTGTGGTATAGTTGTAAACGAAAACTTATCTGTCAGACGTAGAAAGGTTATGGAGTTCCGAGCTAAGCTACACAATGTTCTCGTTGGAAGACTGGTTGAAGGTACGAGAGTAAAGACTGAAATATCCAGAGGGGAAATACCTTCAATAGTAGGTATGGCTAACTTCTTGTACATGGTTAACCCTAAGTATAAAACGTATCTGGATCAGGCCAATGCGATTAAAGAACAGGCTAGGGGCATACATGTATAACAAGGCCATTATTCTTAATAGTCTGAAGATGAGGTTAATGAGCGACCTGCCAAAAGTAATGCAAGAAGACAGGGTTAATCCCACTATTGAGGCTTGTTTGAAACTGGTGGGTGATGCTGTAGATAACGCCCCTAAAAAAAATGAGTGCGGCTTATGCGGTGAGGAAAAACCTACCGCAGAGCGCATGTCTACGGATCCTCGCAATCCACAGAAGGTCAGGGTTTGCAGAGAGTGTATGTCCAAATACTTCTCTGTGTCAATGTTTGAAATCTATGAATACACCTAAACGAAAGATGGTTACTATGGATAATAAATACACTAACTGTACAATGGTAGATCTCAAAAAAAAGAAAGAGGGGGATGAATTCAGCTTTACTGTCGGCAAGAGGTATTTCACATGTCGAACGGTAAGTGGAAGCGTACATAAATTTGTACTTAACGATCGTGTTGGATTAGAAGAGGTAGCATATAATGAAACCTCTAGTATTCTTCTTATTCACAGAGAACCTGGACCTATATTCCATACTCGTCAGGGCCTTGTAATGGATGTTAATGGGGTGGTTGTTGATATACGACACATCGAGAGCCAGGAGGAAGATAAAGATAGTCTTGAGTACGAAGGTGTTATCATAAAGTTTATTAAAAAAAGCTTTTTCGCTCGTGGTTATCAGTGGGGAGTAGTAAAATAAAATGAAGAACATATTAAAACTCATAAAGAGTCTGGCTATTTTTTCACTAATAGTCTTCTCTGTAATAATGTTTATATGCACAGGTATGATGATTAAAGACAGGGATGTCATGAGAATCGCATACGCAAGGCAAGTGCATCTAACTGATTCCCTATTCAGAATTATTGAAACCGGAGGTACAAATGCTCAAGTACGACCATCTAAGAACACGACGGAATGCAATGCTATCATACGCAATAATAGTATTGATATTACTGGCAACGTCAAACTGGATAGCGTTCATAGCAACAAGTAACGTCCAGCATAGAAAGTATGTCAAGATACTGCGTGAACACAAGGTGATGAAAGAGCATAGGTATAAAGTATTTCTGGCAGAAGAATCTCTTAAGCGTAGGTATAATGATACCATCACCAGTATTGAAATAAAATTTTATGCTCCTATATTTGTTGAGATGGGTGAAAAGTTTGGTGTCAACTGGCAGATATTTCCAGCTATAAAGTATAGAGAGTCTGGGTGGAGGGGTTGTGGAATATTCTCCGATAGTGGCGCACTTGGTCCAATGCAGATACTTGACGGTACTGGTAGACAACAAGCCGAGAGATTGGGTATACGATTTCGCAAGGGTATCACTCTCAGAAATGATGTTCTAAATACTACTCTTGGCTGTGCATATGTTAGCGAAGCTGTCAGATTGATGATTAGAAAAAAATCAAAGGAGCCGTATTATGAAGCTGCCCAGTATTATACTTCTGGCCCTAGGTATAAAACCAACCTAACTAAGGGTCCGCTGACAAAAAAGAAAATATTGGATTTTTCTAAAGGTGTGTTTGATGATTATTCTTTATTAATATATCTTTACGATGAAGTCAAAAACGACTTCCCCGTAGATAGTTTTAAAATTAAATAAAGGATGGTGCGTCATGACAACGCTCAATCAAAAAAGAAAACAGATTCTATCGATTATTGGTGGAGGCTTAAAAGGTGCTATGCCAGCTCACTGGTGTACCATCATAGAGTTTTTATCTAAAAGGAAAATCAACGAATTGTTCGACTATTTTAGTGGAACATCTGTTGGTGCAATAATCGTAGCCTGTCTAGCTGCCGGAGTGCCGGCTAATGAGATTGAAGATCTCATAGTCAATCACGGAGCAGAACTTTTTGAAGAGCAGGGTTGGTATAGACGTACATTCAAAGACCCAGATCACGCCAAGTATCTTAGGGATAAATTATACGCAGTAATAGAAACTAAGCTCAAAGAGCATGGTGTTGTGTATATGAGTGATTTCAAGAAACCTATTGCAATGACCGCCTACGGATTATCCGCAGGGAGAACCCATTACATTCTTAGCTGGAATAAGTCTCATGGTAAATACAAAGCCGTTGATGTTGTAGCATGGTCTGCATTATCAGCTGCTTTTTATTTTGGTAAAATTAACGCTCCTGACTTCGAGTGGAAAGATGACTTTCAGGGTGGTGTTGTTTATAAAGGTGAATCGTTCCAGGATGGTGGGCAAGGTACTCTTAATTGCACCGCCGCCAAATCACTCGATACCACAATGTTTTCAGGAACGCTTGGATGGAAGAAAGAGGATGACATACACCTTCTATCTCTTGGCTGTGGATCGGAAATGATCAGATTGCCTTATGGAAAAGTATCGAGTAATAAGTTCGGTATCTTTGCTCAGGTTAAAAAATACATGTTCGGCGGAAATGGTGGAGCTGCTCGCACTGAGTCAGTAGCCGAGCAGTTGCATGAAGCGTCATGGAAACTGGAATCCATGTATGGAGACAAGTCTCACTTTTGTTCTATTAACCCAGTAATACCAGAATCGATAAATAAACTGGATGGAAAAGAATTCATTAAACAATATGTCGAAATTGCCAAGTTGGCTGAAAATCAAATTCCATGTTTCGCAATAACACCAAAATCTTAGGAGAATACAAATGTCAAATTTAAAAGATGAAGACTTAGAGCTTGAGGATCTTACTCCCGAAGAGATAGATGCATTATCTCCGGAGGAGTTACAAGAACTCCAAGATAAAGACGAGCGGTAAATATCATGCCAACAACAAAACAAAGCCTAAATAAAAGGCAGAAATCAGATCCAAGACCATCTAAGAAGCGCATGTCAGAAGATGATGAATCGAGAGCGTTGGAAGAGCTTGAGAAGGAAAACATGGAAGAACTCATGCTTGACAGTGAAGATCTTGATGAATCTACATACATGGGTGAATTAGATCTGGAAGAAATGGACATTGACTCTCCCACTACGGGAAAAAGGCGTGTTGATAGAGATCCCGACTGTAACAGGATAGTATAAAAAAATTTAGTATAAAAATTCTTGCACATTCCAAAGTTTCTTTGGACTAACGACTTTAATAATTTGCAATTATTCCAGAGACGCCATAATGCATATGGGGCGTTCCGGAAATTAAGAAGAATTTATTTTTCGCAATTCAAGTATTGAGTATCTCAATAATAATACGGCGCAGTCAATAAGGCCACCTAGTCTTTTCACTGGCGTTTATCACGGACACGAGACGGAAAAAAACAATTATATTTTCAGGCCTATCCTATCGTTACGACAGGGTGATAAAACCTACATTTGTAAGTTTCCACATCCAGGGAACCGTTCGTCTCAACTACGTCATATCAATGACTTGTTTCACCTCCGATCCCCTGGATACTAATTTTGCTGAAGAAAAAATGATCTAAGCACAGAATGATGATTCATCATTAAATTACCATGATTACTGTAAGGTTCAATGCTGGGGAGGGCCCAGCATCTAGTATTATATCGGTAACCACAAAATAAAGTTAGATTAAGGTCCAAGCACTAGCCGCAGCTCCTGCGGAGGAGTAGAATGGTAAAATTAAATTTACCACGCCAAAGTCATCGGTACAAGGCCGCTGTCGACATGATAAACATGTCTCCCAACGCTTCCCCTTGTACGCTCGCTTTGGACGCAGAATTTTAGTTGGAATATTATATTATAAAAAAAAGGAGCGCGATGAATCCGTTAGAAGCACTGCTTAAAGCAGCAAGTAAGAAGCCAGATGGAATAATTGAAAGAGCTGTTCCACCGAAGATAGATAGGGTAGATATAGAAGTAGTAGAGGAGAAAAAGCATCGAACCTCCATGAAGAGGCAAGAACCCAAACATGCAGTGGAAGAGAAGCCTGCAGTTCAAATTGATAGAACACAATCAGTACATACTCGACCTAGATTCTGCAGGCGAAATAAAAGATGCAGAGTTATAGCTGATTGTCAGTCGTGTTCTATGCAAGAATTTACACATAGAGCCGCATGTGTAAGATCGAATGAAATACCAGAGCCGATAAAATAAAGATCAAAGCCTTATCCATAGATTCTGTGGAATAATGAAAAACGAATGCTTAAAGACTGTCCCGGCCTCCTTCCGCTGCCGCTGAGTATCTGATATTGCCGAATAATCGCGAAAGGACCCCGGGATGCACATTAACGTTGATCAAGAATATTATAACATTAGCACGATCATTCGCTTCGAGTGAAAGACTTTTTAATCACTTCATGTGATATAACACCGGCGCAGGGCGCCGGTGTTATAAATTAAGTAATGTACGCATAAAATCCAGACACTTCATTCGCTTCGAATGGCAGAGCATGGCAATAGGTTGAATACGTTCGATTGGACCGAGGAGGTGAATGCGGCCGATTTCGCCGTAGCATCCCTGACTACGTCTCATCTAGCACTCATTCAACCCCTCGGTCCGAATCGCAAATTTTTAGTGGATTGTAAGAAAGATTAAATACTAGCCAACTTATCCGATACGGATAAAATAGCAGTAAACATGCTAATAGGAACGCCCGCTGGAGAGGAGGATCACGCAAGACGTCGTTTCGAAACTTCGTGTTTCTAACTCGTCTTGACCCTCTCCACCTCTCCAGCGGGCGTAATTTAAAGTAGTATTAAATCAATAAATACTTAGCAGGTACGTATGGTTCATGCGTTACAGCGCGTTACTATCAATAGAGGGCTAATCACCCCCAACCCACCATTCCTCCGGGGAGTCTCAATGAACGTCGTGTTCATCATGACTCCCCAGGAGTCATGCGGGCTGAGGCCGATATAGCGTTCTAGTAGTAAGTATAAAATAGATACATCTCAGCTCATTCATTCGATTCGAATGAAGTAAAATAAAGAATGGTGAAAATCATTCTTTGATCAAAGGACGTCTGCCGCCCGATCCTCTTACGGTATCAGGCGGACGCCGTCCCTTGATCATGCGAATATTTGTGAGATTAAAAGTAATTTAAAAGAAAGGGCTGCTATGTCAGAGTACAAGAGGTTTAAGTATACAGTTGTTATCGATTTTCCAACTGAACATCCAATGTTTGATGAGACAGAAAGCAATCTTGATAATTTGTTCAAAACCAAGATTGAGGAGTTTTTAAAATCAATTTTTAAAAAAATCAACAACATTGCCACAGTTGTATCTAGCGATAAAAAAATAACGCCGACCGTTCCACGCGTCATTATGTTTATTGAAGGTGGCGTAGTTCATGATGTCATGTCAGACGCTCCAGTTGAACTTCGTGTCATAGATTATGATACTGATGGTTGTGACAACGTTAGTAATATTAGGCTCGTTGTAGAAGACGGAAAAACTCTATCTAAAAATAAACATGCTTGCCACGTTCTCAAATACAGCCTTAAGGGTGTTGAAGATGTCGAGCCATTCTTCAAACAGAAGAGTATTAAATAATGGCCAAAAAAATTAAAGTATCCATAGTTATGGAAGTTGCGTTTACTGTCGAGGCAGAAATGGAATCCGGAAGAGACTGGGCGGAGGGTACGACTTTTAATAAATCATTGGTCGCTCCTCGACATGTTCAACATTTAATTTTCGACAGTATGCAGAAGAGACTTGACTATTTAAAGTCCAGACCAGACGAGACAGATGAAGCCTTCAACATAACTGATATTTCAGTTATAGGTGGATTTTAAGTATGGATGATCTAGGGGTGTACTACTCTGTATCCATAACTGCAGAAGGATCGATCGTTAGACTCACAAATAAGTTTACTGCAGCCATGAGAGATCAGTGTATTAATAAATACGGTAGAGATTTAAGCAAGAGTGAACATGGTAAATTGTTAATGGTTAATGAGTGGAACAGATTAGCCGCAGCCTGTATCACTGAGAATAAGGGTCCTTATTATCATTATTACATATAGACGATAATTCTGTAAAACCTTTAGCACGTTCAGTAGTTTCTACTGATAAAATCATCGTAACGCTCAAAGCGCATTAAGCCAGCGGACGCTCGGAAAATCTCTATTTCCGTCGGCCCTAGAAGCCGTCATGTCATAGAAATTTTCCGAAGCTTCGCGGCTTCACGGTTAGGAGTAAAGGTAAAAAAAAATATTGAAACTAGGCTACATCATGAGTTTCTCATGAAGAACGGCGAATGAGCAGGGTAATCCACATGTCACGCCGGGTCCTCCGGCCTGCATAAGCATGGTTCCCTGCAGTATTAAACATGAATCGACATCATCGACTTATGCAGGCCGGAGGATCGTCGTGCCACGTATTAGTAGTTTAAAAAGTAAAAGAACCAGAGATTATCTCTCTGGTTCTTTTTTTTAGTTAGTATATGAAATAGTTTACATTGTAGCTTGTGGAGCAAACGACATCTTGATTTTCTCAAGACCAACAATAACTCTCTCAAGCCCATTCATACAGTTCTTAAGCGCCGTTTCATCGAGAGTCTTAAGCCCAAGACGTGACGCTATTAACATTTCTGCTATGTCAGCCTGAGTCTCCTGAAGGTTGGGTATCTGCCCAACGAAATGCATGAGATTGTCTGCATTGATAAAGTTAAGCGAAAGCACTGTGTCTACTGCGTCTGGATCCTGCAGGAGAGAAGCTTCTTTAATAAGGTCTGTTCTAAGCTCGTCAGCAGCCTGCTTCATAAGAGGCTTAATCCGAGTCTCCATATTTACCACATCGGAAGCTTTTTTCTGAGAGATGAAATCATCAGCAACTCCGAATATGCGAGCTGTTGGAGTGCGGCCAGAAGCCATCTTCTCAATGCATAACTGCATTGCTTTAGCTGCTGCAGTCTTTTCAACCCCGAGTATACCAAGCACTTTTACAACGCCAGCGGCATCCGTCTCAATCTGATCACCAGCTTTTTTCTGCATATGGTTAATGCGCTCAACTCCTGCGCACTTTACAATAAACTTCTGCGTTGCTACGTCTGAGATAGATACGGATGCAGCCTTAGCAAGAATTCCTTCCTGTTCATTATCACGTCTTGGATAGAGATCGTAAAGATCTTTCTTTGCATCAGCAGG
>Ga0172380_10003304_pt1 | contig 22436 bp, 16 predicted proteins | sample Leawe162metaG_FD_119747 | JGI IMG/M metagenome (GOLD analysis project Ga0172380, IMG submission 119747) | Leachate microbial communities from a municipal landfill in Southern Ontario, Canada - Leachate well 162 metaG | ecosystem: Engineered > Solid waste > Landfill > Unclassified | place...
CCCCGCGGGTGTGCCCGAGGCCCAGCGGACCACCCGTACCCTGTTGCTCCACCGCGAGGAGCGCCGCGGCGCGCAGGCGCAGCATCCGTCTATCCTCCGCCGGATCCTCGTCTGGCTCCTCGATGTCCGCCGCGAGCCGGCCGATCCACACCTGGCGGACCGCCTCGTACGCGGTGCGGGCCGCCTCGTTGCGGCGCGCCTGGTGACGCCGCCAGGGGCCACCGGACAGGCGGTCCAGCAGCTTGGCGCTCCTACCCTGGGGGGCTCGCTCGATGGGGGAAGAGTCGGAATCGAGGATCTGCTGCACACTCTGCATGGTCATGGGATCATCCTCCGTAATCGCTTGCGCCGGGCGTCTACGAGGCAAACACCTTCGTCTGACAATTCTGACAATTCTAGGCTTTCCCCGCTTCCTTCCGGGCATCCCACAGGGTGCCCCGCTTCGACCACCCGTAGGGCCCGAAGACGGACCAGGTGCCGTCCTCGTACTCGGCCGCCGGCTGGAGCAATCCAGCCACCGGCGGGGTGTCGGGTGCTGGTCGAGGTGGCCTGATCAATCCTCGTCGTCGGTACCGTCATCCCATGGCCGCAGATGCGTCCGCATGACTTTCCCCTCGACGGAATCCCATTCGAGCTTGCGATCTTCCACGATGCCGCCAAGCCACTCGCTCACCCCGAGATACCAGCCGCCCTCGTCTACGGCCTCGACGGCGAATGGCACCTCGGAGAAGATGGCCGAGACGGTCTGCAGGATCGGATCGGGGCGGGCCCATGCTGTCTCGTACTTCCACCCGTCCGGCAACTCTTTGATCGCGTACGCCGTCCACTTCGTCCCCCAATGATCGCATCGCCACTGGTGCTCCTCGTCGCTCAGGAACATCGGGTTCGGGTCACGGCGCACGGTGGCGGGCATGGGCAGTATCCGATCGAAGCTGAATGCACTGACCGACCCGTCGTCGTTGATGTCGACCCCCTTGAGGACCCCCTTGAGCCGCTCGCGGATTTCCTGCATCTTTTCGGAAGTGCACCGGAAATGGATGTGCTGTGTGATGTGATTCGGCATCTATTCTATCCTCCTGCTCTGCCAGTAGAGAGCCCCAGCACGGCTGAGGCGCCCGGGAGTGGTGAGGTACTCCGGCCCTGGCCCGCATTTCGCCTGCGCTGGCTGCCGGGCGCCACCGTGGCCCGCCGGCTGGATCAATCCAGCCACCGGCGGGGTGAGTGGTCAGCGTTGGGGGCCGTCGTCCACCTCGGCCTCGGCCTCGTCGCAGCCGGAGCAGTAGAGCCCATCGCCCTCCTCCAGGTCGCAGCCGCAGCCCTCGCAGCGGCCGAAGTATTCGACCTTCGGATTCAGGATGTGGAGGATGGTCTCCCCGTCATCGACCTCCTCCCACGCCACATGATCGGAGGCCCCATCTCCCTCCCGCTGTCCCTCCACCTGGTCGATCTGCTCCCACTCCCACTCATCGTCTGCGTCGCGTCGGTAGGTGGTGTGAATGATGCGCATGGTGTCCTCCTGCCTGATCGATCAGAGTGAGGCCCCAGCACGGCTGAGGCGCCCGGGAGTGGTGAGGTACTCCGGCCCTGGCCGGGCTACCGGGGGTCGGACCGCCTCAGCACCACATCCCCGATGGTGCCGATCGAGATGTCACCAGGTATATTTGTCCACCCTTTTTGGGGTGAGGGTTCGTTTTATTATTTCAATCTTGTCCCCTTTGTACTCGAATTTGAATTTGGCCGGCTGCTCCTCTAGGAGCATCGGCACAGATACCTCCCGCACCGGCACGCCGTCGTCGCTCAGCACGTGGTAGTACTGCCAGCCCAGGTGCCCGGTGCGCGCGTGGCGCACCGTCACCTCTTCACCGTTTAACTTGATGGCGAATTCGTCGGGGGTGGTGATCTGGTTCGTCATGGCGTCTGCCTCCTGCTCTCTGCTGTTGCATCCCGGACCCCCGGAGGGGTTTCGGCCAGCGCCCTGGCCTCATCAGCGGGTCTCTACCTGCCAGCCCTCGCCATCTTCCATGCCTCGTACCGCTGCTCCGCCTCTCCGCCCTTGTCGTAGCGGGCATCGTGGCTGATGTCCGGCTGCTTGGCCCCGTTGCGGGCCGCTTCGACCGCCTTCATGGGGGTCCTGCCGTAGTAGCACTGGCCGGGCCGGTAGGTGTCGGTCACCAGGTACTTCTGCCCACCCTTGCCCTTCTCCCACCACCCGGTCGTCTCGGTGATGGTCAGCTCCCCGGGGTACAGGTCGTCGAGGTACCGCTGGGCCCTGTCGAGGTGCGTGTACATGGTGCCCTCCGTCTCTTCTCCCCTTCCCCTCCTCCCCTTCCTTCACTACCAACATAGGTACGACGGGGATGTCTGTCAAGGGGTTGTTTTCGAGAGGGCGAAGATTTTTTTCAGAGGGGGCGCGCGGCCCGCCGAACCACGACCTTCACCGGGGGGCGCTCCCGGGCCGGCTCGACCAGGGGGATCTTGACCAGCTCGCCGCAGTGGCGACAGCGTACGTGGACGCCCGTCGAGCCGACCTTCAGGATCTTCGTTCGGACACACCAGCCCGCGCCGGGCTCATCGGTGTCGTTCTGCGCGATGATCGAGCCGCACTTCTGGCAGGTGATGTGGGGGAAGCTCACGGGCGAATCCCATTCGCCTGGGTTGCCACCTTCTCGAGCAGCGACTTGGGTGCCAGCCGGCCCTCGTCGTCGAAGCCCCAGCCTTGTGGGACGTGGAGCACCTGGCAACGACAGTTGCTCGCGACAAGTGTAGATGCTACAATCCAACCCAACGGCGATTGGAGGTCGTACACATGACCAGAAAATCTGATGTTCCTAACCTCAATGACTTCATCCGGCGCTACTCGGCTGGGGAATCGATCCTGCAACTCGCGCGAGAAATTGGCACCTCGCGGGCTAGCTTCACCAGCTGGCTCCGAGACGCAGGTGTCGAGATACGCAGCATTTCCGATCAGCAAAGCATTTCGTGGGCCGGCATGAAATCCAATCGAGCCGCTGTGGAGCAACGCTGCGGCTCCGCTTGGGCGGCGGCGCGAGGCCGTGTCGTGCCTGAATCCGAGAAGACGGCTCGAGCTACCAGTCACCAGCGGGACGGGTACGGTGCCAACGAGGGGTTCGGAGAGGGGGCTGTAGCCCAGGCGCTCTTGGTCACCGGGGTTCTCGCAGTTCGCCAGTATGCCTTCCGCACCTACAACTTCGACTTGGCCTTGGAAACCGAACGCATCGCCGTGGAAATCCACCGGGGCCACGTCCAGACGAAGAGTCAGGCAGCGTTCCGCAAGCGCGTCGAACAGATCCTCGACGCGGGTTGGTGCCTGGTACTCGTTCCCGGCACGCGAAGGGGCACCGGAACCCGCAAGGACACCGTCATCTTCGACCCTGTCGCGGTAGCGAAGCAGATAGTCGCCTTGCGAGATCTGGCCCGCAGCAACCCAGCGGCCGTCCGCGGTCGGTATCGGATGATTCGGCGTGACGGACAGGTGATGACCAGCCGCAGTTCGGATCTCGACGGCTTCCCCGCTGTATAGCGCCCGAGTCACCAGCTCCACACGCCCTTGCACGACCGTCCCCGGCAGGAAGCAGTGTGGGTGGAGGCACTCGAGCGTCGGTACCCAGGCGCTCTGCTTGCGCGCCTTGCCAGTCGCGGGGTCCCGGGCGTTGCTGGCGGTCCGGATCTCCGACAGCTTGAAGATCCGCGGCTTGCCGTCGTCGTCGAGGTAGGCGTCCAAACAAGCCGCGCAAGCGTCGCTATTTGGCCTCTTGGCCACCCGAGCGTCGTCCCCGTAGTCTCGGGCGATGGCCGCGCCCCGGCCGGCCTGCATTGCATTGTGAATTTCTGTTGCTGCCACCCGGTGCAGGTCGCGGGTCCAATCCTCTTCCACCCGGCCCAGCCGCTGCTTGAGCTGCTGGGCCGTCTCCCGCATGTCGATCGCCTCTGCGGTCTCCTCTCGGAAGCGCCGCTCGATCTCCGCCCGGTGGGCCTCGTCGGTCACGACGATCGCACTCTGCGTCTGCTCGTCCACCGTGTTCCCGAGGCCTCGGCAGTAGCGGGCCGCGTGGGCCTTCGCATCCTGATGCGCGACGGCTTCCGCGTAGGAAAGGGGGCTTTCCCTGCGCCCCAGCCTCTTCCGGAAATCGGCGTAGGTCATCTCGTCCTGGAACGGATCCTTGGTCGCGGCCATAAGGATCCCCAGGTCCACACCGCCTTCGACTGCGGCCGGCCCGCTCCACCGGGGGATGCCCGCGGCCTGGATCTGCGCGACCACCTCGGGGGCCAGCTCCGAGGTGCCGCACATGGCCTCGACGAGGGCCTCGTGGTGCAGCTGGATGATCTCCCGGACCTTGCGATAGGTCTCGGGCCTGACCTGGGCCTTCTCGACCAGCTGGCGCAACCGCTCGGTCACCCAGCCACCACCTTGGACAACCGGGCCTCAAGGCTGGACAGTCTGCGCGCCAGGTCGCCCTCAGCAGTCGCCTCGAGCAGGGCCACCCGCTGAGACAGGTCTGCGTGCTCCTCCGCGTTGGCCTCGTGCAGCTCTCGGCACTCGCGCTGCGAAGGTGGGTCCAGTTTGGCCAGCTGCTCGAGCCCCGCGTTGATCGAAACCACCTGCTCGGCCACGTGTTTCGGAGCCAGGTCCGCGCGCAAGGCCTGCTCGAGGTGTGTGATCTTGTCGGTGAAGTGCTGCCGGAGATCATTGACTTCTTTTGTGATTCTGGCCGAGATCTTCGAGGCTACCTGCATGGCCGCGACCGAGATCGAGACGAGCGCGGTGATCAGGGTCCCGAGCACGCCCGCGATGACCGACAGCCAGGAAGGCGCGGAGGTCAGAGCCGTAGGCGACGAGGTCTGGGCCTGTGCAATGGCTCCGCCTGCTGTGACCATCCCCGCTACGGCCAACAGCAGCAGACCTACCAACAGCGCGCCACCGCACACGAGCTGCTTGCGTCTGCTCATCGACGATACGCGGCGAGCCGCGCCTCGAGCTGGCGGGAGTAGCCCATCAGCTGCTCGGTGGTCACCGCGTAGGCCTTGAGCACCTCCGCCGGCGGCGCCTCGGGGGGCAGGCCTTCGATGGCCAGCGCGGGGGGATCAGCGGGAGGGGGCGCGGGGCAGGGTACGGAGACGGGCACTTCCACCCGCTGGGTCACGTAGCGGATCTCCGGACGCGACTCGGGACAGCAACCGGCCAGGAAGAACAGCAGGGCCAGGAGGGCCAAGGCAATCCCCAGGGCCGCCCACCCTACCACCCGCTCCTCTTTGGCTTGTTTCTCTGGGCAGATCACGGCACACCTCCCTTCCGCCACTCGGCTGCAGCTGCAGCCGCTTGCTCCACCCCCCATCTGATCGCGCCCTCGCAATCGGAGGGCACTTGCGCTTGCATCACCTTCACCACCCGCTCCCGCCATTCTACCTTGACCCGCTGCGCACGGGCCTCGGCCACCTCGGCGCGCTCCTGCTGCAGCTCGGTCTCTTGCCGGAACCGCTCCACCCAGCGGTTCTGCTCCTCGACCGCCATCTGCAGGTCACCGATCGTGACCGAGGCCGCCCCGAGCTCCCGCTGCAGTCGCGCGGTCTCGACACGAAGCGAATCCCATTCGCTTTCCGCAGCACGCTTCCCACAGTGCAGGTTGAGACAAACACACGTGGCCGCGCCTACCGTCAGCAGGAACAGCCACGCGGGCAGCCGGGCCCCGAGCAGCCACTTGGCCAAGGCCAGGAGCACCCCGCCCACGTCACGCCCCCTCGTCTGGATCCGCAGGTCCCTTGGCTTGTGCGCCCGAGTTGCGGCCGGCCAGCCAGTGGCCGATCCCGTTGCTCGCGACGTTCGAGCCGAAGAAGGCCACCGCGGCGGTAGCCAGGAACGACAGCAGGGAATCCAACTGCGCGTCCGGCACCCGGCCCGGCCAGATCAGTGCCGAAGCCAGCAGCAGAAGCGCGACCGCCACGCAGATCACCAGGGCCACCAGCTTGCGGTTACCTCTCACGACTGCCCCTCCACCACCTCGGCGATCTGCTCCGTCATCGAGACTAGCAGCGCGCGGTAGTAGCGCTCGATCCGGGCCTGGATCTCTCGGGCCGCGGCGGTCTGTAGGGGGGTTTCTTCGGCTTCGTGGTCGGGGTGGAGATCATCCGCGACATGCCGCAAGGCCTTCGCCAGCCGCGACCTCACCCGAGGGCTCTGCAGCTCCTCCTGGGTGGCTCGAAGCTGGACGACGGCCCGCGGCATGTGCGAATCCCCTCGGTCGTCGGATCAGACCCGGACGATCCGCTCACGCTCGATGGTGACGTGGACGTCCACGGTGCCGAGGGCGCCAGCGCCCGCGGCCGAGATGATCTCGATGACGTCGCCTTTGTTGAACTTGGGCCGAGTCTCACCGTCGCTGCACGTCTGCAGGTAGCCCACCCCCGCGGCCGCGGTCGGGAAGTTCTGCGCGGTGGTGCCTGCCACGTCGTTGTCGAGCAGGTTGTTGCCGTCCGCAGCCAACACGAACACGGACGCGAGTGCACCCAGCGCACCCACCTGGACGTCCACGGTGTTCTGCCCGCCGGCACCTCCGCCCGCGATCTGCTGGACCGACTCGATCTTGCTGATCACGCCGGGCCAAGGGGCGCGGTGGTAGGTCACGAGGCGCCCGCCCTGCACGTGGGTCGCGTCGAGCACCCGACGGAACTCGTCACGGTAGATGTTCCCGTCCTGCGCGTCCACCGAGGGCTTGTGCGCGGCGCTGAAGTACTGGAGCTTCTCGATGGGATTGACGGCCATGGTGGACTCCTCTTTCTACAGGTCGATTACGTACTTGATGACACGTCCAGCTCTCAGGGTACGCTTCGCCTGGGTGCCGGTCAACGACTTCTCCGCGGGCTCGGGAGGGGCCTGCTCGGGCTGCGGCTCCTGCCCAAAGCCGCCCCAGCCACCGAAGGCGCCGGGGTCCTGCGACTCCATCCCCCCTCCGCCGCCCTGCTGCCCAGCTTGCATCGCCTGCTGTGACACGTATTGCTGCCAGGTCGGGTTGAGGATCATCTCCCCGCCCTCTTCCTTCGACAGCGCGGGGAGGTTGCGGGCGGCCCGGGCCTCGTTCACCTTCAGGTAGCCGGACTGCTCCTTGATGATCAGCTCCACCTCGGACTGCTCCGACTCCGCGTCGAGCCCGACGAAGGCAAACTCGTAATCGGAGTCGATCGGCCAGATGATCTCCTCGTTGAGCACCTGCGCGGTCCAGGTCAACAGCGGCTTCAGGCCCTTGTCCTTGCCGGCCTCGACCTTCTCCCGCTGCCCGCCCTGGCCGCCCATCGAGCTGGTCTGCCCCTGATTGCCGAACTGGAAGCCGATCTCCTCCGGGGCAATCTGCACGATCGCGCACATCACTTTCAGCAGCCAATCCATGAACTTGGACCATTCCATGTCCAGGTTCGACTTCTGGATGTCGATCCACTTCACGTCCGACTTCTCGTCCGGCATGTTGAGGATCGGGGTGCGCCAGGCGTTCTGTGCACCCGTGATCATGGCCGTCCAGAGGCGCCGAAACGCGGTCAGCTGCCCCGCGGGTACCAGGCCGTGCACGGTCAGCACGCCCTTCGCGGTCGTGCCGTTGGCGAAGTACCTGGCGTTGTGCTCAAAGCTGTTGAGCAGCGCGGTCACGACCCCCACGCTCATCTCCAGCTCGGACAGGCCGTAGCCCCAGCTCCGGATGTCGGTCCGCGGGTTGCGGATCACGAAGGCCAGGTCGAGCGGTGAGAAGTCCGCGGCCACGGTGCCGTTGATCACCTGCGCGTAGCGGATCGGCTCGCGGCGCTCGTTGAAGTAGTGCAGATCCTGCCGAGCTGGTCTCATGGTCTTCGCGTCCGTGGCCCGCCAGGCCACGATCCTGCCTGCCCGATCTCGTTGCTTCTCGAAGGTCAGCTGATCGTAGATCAGGCTGTCCCGGATGACCTTGCGTAGGAAGGTGACGAAGCCATCGCGGGTCTGCCCGGTCTCCGGGTCGTAACGCGGGGTGTATCCGCAGTTGATCACCACCTGCTCGAGGTAACGCGCCCGGCTGTCCTCTTCCGGGGTCTCGCCCTCGTTGGCCTGTGTGCCATTCGGCTGCGACTGGAGCCGCGGGTTGTTCTTGCCACCCGACCGCTTGCGGATGATGAAGCCCGGCCCGTGCTTGTCCTCTTGCGGCTGCCCGTAATAGAGCATCTGATTCAGTCGGGTCTGCAAGTAAGCGGTGAATGGCGGCACCCGGTAGGCGAGGGCCTCGAGCATCTCCCAGGTCAGCAGGCTGGGCCGCTCCCGCCAGCCACCGAAGCTGGCGATCGGCTCGAAGGGGTCCTCCTGCAGTGCGCGCCAGGTGCGATCCCAATTCGCCCCGAGGGCCTTCGCCAGCTCCCCGCGGGGGCGCTCGAGCTCTCGGACCGTAGCCTCGATCAGCGGCTGCTCGCCCATCTCCTCGGCCAGGTGGGTGTAGAGCTCGGGGGTGAGCCCGAGCAGCTGCGACCGCGCCTTGAGCAGGGTGGAGCGCTTCTGCTCCGCGTGCTTCTGCACGCCGAGATCGTAGGCCGAGACGAAGGCCTCTCGGAGCCCGGTTGCCCCCTGGCCCGCCCCGACGATCAGGTCCCCGAGCCCCTTCCCAGCCCTGGCTGCCAGACCAGCCAGCCGCGATCCCAGCGCGATCATGATCAGGCCTTCTTCTGCTTCAGCCAGCTGGTGTCGAACTGCTCCCGGTGGTCGTAAGGGCAATCCGCGTCGCCCTTCTCGATCAGCTTGGCCAGCCGCTCGCCCGTCTCACAGGGCAGGCTGCGCGCCAGCACACCCGCGTCCAGGGTCTCGGTCGTGCTCCGTACCAGCGGGGGGAACTTCCCCGGCCCGGGCGCGTCCTCGTTGTCCTCGTCGGGCCCCTTGTCCGGCCCCTGGGGCATCGGAGGGCCTGGAGGCGCGGCCGGCTTCGGAGGCACCGCAACCGGCGCCGAGGGGGCCGGGGTGCTGCCGGGCGGAGTCGGCGCGGGGGCACCAGGTCGGGGGGTCGGGGGCGGGGGGCCCGCCGGCCCGGGCGCGGGGGGCTGGCTCGGCTCGCCCTTGCGCAGCTCTTCCGGGATCGGCACCGGGTCCACGTCCAGGCTCTTGCAGAGGTCTTCGAAGGGGCTGTAGGTCTCCATCTCATCTCCTGTCAGGCTCTTGCCCATGCGACCAGTGTACCACTGATGTGCCTCGTGCAAGGCATGATGCTGCTCGTCATTGAGCTTGCCGAAGGCGTCGCCGAGCAACAGGGACTTCTCGACGGGTTCGTCCGACTTGGTCATGTCCGCTTCCTTGGGGTCGAAGGTGCCTTGGTTGTCCGCGGCCTTGATCTGCGTCGGCTCGAAGGCGATCCAAACGCGGTGCAGCAGCTCGCGCCCGGAAGCCTTCCCGCCAATGTGCGTGATCCCGTCGTAGCCCAGTTGCCTGAGCAGCTCGGTGGTACCCGCTTTGTTTCCTGTGGGGCTCGGATCGTCTCCAGCATACTTAGCCAACCGACGGTAATTGACTTTGCCGTAAGGGTTTGAAATGTCGGCTTCTATCTCGGAAAAATTCCTGCCTACATTTTCCAACAGCACTTCTGGGTGCTCGCGAAAATACTTGTAGGTAGGTTGCATCTCCGGGTCGGTGTAAGTATGGTTTTTTGCCATACCCTTGGCGTAAGCAGCTATGTCTGGGCCCTTCGTGCCCACAGCTGGCGGCATGGATTTCATCATAGTATGCAGCGCCTGATCCTGCAGTTTCGGGACCAACGCTATCCCTGCGGCCCATGCGACCTTCCAATCTCGTGCGGTCAAATCACGTACGTATTGCGCGTCAGCAGGGTCTGCCCACGATCCCGTATTGATCAGTGTATGCAACGTCCTATCACGCCCCGGCCTCGAGGGTGGCAGCGCGTCTATGTCAATCTCGGTGTGATCCACATCGAACGGGTTTCGGATGTTGAGATAGACCGAGTAAACCTGACGCTTAGGCACCTTGATCCCGTGCTTCTCCGCAACACTTGGGTAACGATTGATGTGATCCAAGATAGACGTGAGCGACGCCCAATGTTTCTCGTTCTTGAGATCGTACTTGGGTATATATTTGGTACCTGTAAACACCTCGTCCAGGAAGGCCTGAACGTTCTCTTGCGTGGCTCCTTCGAGATCCGTGACGTATCGCGGCCGCCCCTTCTTCGTGTAGCTCTCTGCCGCTGCCGGGTCTTCGGTGAAATAAAACCCAGGCCCGTACAGGCTATCCTTGGCGAACTTCTTGGGGTCGAACGCGGTGAAGCCCCCACGAGAGGTGCCGTGGTACGCAGTAACCGGGCCCGAGGGGCCCACCACCACCGAGGCACCCTGCTGCTTCGCCGCGTTGATTGCCGCCTTCCGCCCACCCAAGTGCAGCTGCCAGGTGAGCTTGGGCTCCCCGGTGACCTTGTCCCGCACCTTCGAGATCTTGGCCAGCACCTTAGGGTCCGTGCTCTCCCAGTCGCCGAACCACGATTTGAAGGACTTGGCACGAATCCCATTCGCCTTCCAGTCAGCCGTAGCGGCCGCGATCGCCTCCGCCCGGGCCAGCTTGGCCTTCAACTCGGCCTGCTCGGCTTCCTGCGCTGCGCTGTTCTTGCGGGCGTGCTCCTGGCGCTTCCTGGCCTGGTCCCGCTCCTGTACGACCCGCTGAGGGCGATCCGCCAACAGGTCGAGCTGGGTCCCTGCAGGGCCGCTCCGACGACGCGGGGCCGCCTTGCGCGGCTTGAGCTCAAGCCGGGGCTGGTCCCCCAGGTCGAGCGCCTGCTGCGCGACAGGCTTCCACTCCCCGTTGGCTTCCTTGCGCATCTTGACGCCGTCCCACTCGTGGACGGTGCCCGGCGGGTAGCCGTGAGGCCCGAGGCCCTTCTCGCGGGGCAGACTCTTCTTGAGCTTGCGCATCTTCGGCTCCACCGCTTCCTCTCCGTGGTCCTCATCCACGAGGGCCCAGGTCTCCGCGCCTGTCGGGTAGTCGTCCATGAACCGGACCCACTGGTACCCACGGTCGAGCATAGACTGCCGGGCCTTGTCGCTGGCTGTCAGCACCCACGAGTTGCTGGCCCCGCCCCCATGCCCCTCTGCAATCTCCTCCAGCCACCTGGGCATCCCCTCCCGCACGTCCAGGACCTTCCTGGGGTCCACGTCGGGCTCCACCCTGTAGAGATTGGCCCCACCAAACCCGGGGTTTCTGCCATCCAGGTAGGCCTCGGCCACGGCACGATCCGGGGAGAAGCTGGTCGTCCCCGCGGTGTTCACCTCGGGGTGGGTGGCCGCGCGGTAGAGCTTGACCTTCCAGGTCCCGTCAGCCTGCTTCTGTGCCTGCTCTCCGTGAGCCCAGGTGTGAATGGTCCCAGGGGCTGCACCCGCCTTGGCCAGCCTGGCACAGTCCTTGCACGACACCTTGGTGTCCTCACCTCGCCCCTCCGCAACCGCCACCGAGTGGCATCTTGGGCACGTGTTCCGGTGGTGCGTGGCACGATTGATCCCGTACTTCTCGCGCAGATCCGGCCGGCGCTCGAAGAGCCTGTCCAGCCGGCGCCGCATCTCCTCGTCACTGGTCTTCCGCGCGGAGATCATGCCACCTGCTCCTGCTGCTCCTGCGCGGTCTCCGCCTGGGTCTTGACCCCCTTGGCCTTGAGCTTCTTGGTCGTCTCCACATTCCGCCGGATCAGCTTCTTCGACCGAGCTGCAGCCTCGATCCGGTCGAGGTGCTCCTTGAAGGGGTGGTCGGTCTGATAGCCGAAGGCCTGCTTCATGGCCTGGTTGGCTCGCTCCTCGTCGGTCGGGCCGTCGTCGAACATGCCCCCCGCGGAGCTCGGCTGCGCAGCGATCCGAGCGAACTCTCGGAACTTCGGGCCCGCGCTCTTGCCCCCGAGGATCGCCAGGGTGACCGACTGCGCGAGCGGGTCGTGCCAGATCGGGTTGGTGTCCGCGGTCTCCTTGCCCTTCTTGTCCACGAGGCTGTCCTGCTGCGCGGCGTCGAGCGGGTTGGTGATGCCCGCCCGCTTCATCGCGGCCAGGTGCCCCGCGGCCCGATGCAGCGCGGGAACCAGATCAAAGGCCTTGTTGCTGCGCCCCGCGGCCAGGATGGTCGGCAGATTCTGATTGAACTGGTTGCGCGTCTCCTGACCCATGTCCTCGAGATCGGCCACGTTGTCGATCACGCTGCCCAGCAGAGCCTTGCTCACGAACAGGCGGCCCTCCTCGTTGAGCCGCGTGGGGTCGCCCTTGACCGTGTACCGGTCCTGGTTGACGTCGTCGATCAGGCCGTCCTTGCGCATGGCCTTGACCACCTCGGCCGACCTGGAGCTCGTCAGGAAGTCGTTGAAGGTCTCGTCGATGTCCTTTCCCTCTGCGTTCTTCCCGAGGCGGTCGAGCGCCTGGTAGGTGAACGAATCGGTACCGTCCGACTTCGGCTGCAGCAGCTTGCCCTTGGCGACCATCTCCTCACGCGGGTTCATCTCCCGGGTGAAGCTCTGGTTGTACTTGCGGACGAGCTCGACCCGCCCTTCCTTGGTGCCCGGATCTTCCACCTCGCGCACGAGCACCGGATGCTTGATCCGGTCCACGTCTGCCGCGGAGAAGCCGAATTGCTTGGCCCGGGCCCGCAAGGTGTCCGTGTACTTCTTCTCGGATTCCGGGTGGAAGCCATAGACCAGATCCAGGGTCATGGTCCGGCTGTTGCCGCCCGGCACCACCCCGTTCGGGAACATGATCGGCGCACCGTTGGCCGCGTCGGGGTTGGTATTGATCAGGAAGTCCGGCTCGAGGCCCTTGGCGTTCCGCTCGACCTTGCGCTGCTGCTCCTCGTTGCTGTGGTAGGTCCGCTCCTGCACGCCCTCGGGGTACGCGGGGTTCTCCTTGAAGCGCTCTCGCGGCAGGTGGCTGGCGATCAGATCTTCCACCGGCACAAGCCGATAGCGGATCTCCTGCTTGCGAGGCTTGCCGCTCGGGTCCGATACGAACATGACCGCGGTGTCGCCCGCGATCCCAAGCCCGCCGTCTTTCTTCCCACCGACGTCCGCACCTTCGGCCCGGGTCCGTGCCTCCTCGAGCTGGCGCATCTGGCCGACCACCGCGGCCTGGTGCTCCTTGGGCAGGGACGCGAGCGCCTGGCGCACCTTCCCGCCCTCGCTGGCCTGGTGAGCCTCCACCTCGGCCTTGGTGCGGGCGCGGTACATGGCCGCTTCCTTGGCGCCGATCCAACCCTGCTTCTCGGCTTGCTCCACGAGCCGGGCCACGCGCTGCGGCTGGGTTGCCCCACCGCCGCCCTCGCTCAGCACCTTGATCGCAGACAGGATCTCCGCCCGCTTGCCTGTCTTCTGCTGCTGATGGGCGCTCGCGTGCTGCGCGTTCACCTCCTTGGCGAAGTCCTCATGGGAAACTTTGCGGTGGGTCCCGGTCGCGGTGTGCTTGACGAACACGCCCGAGTCGTCCGAGCTGAGCACGTGCCAGTGGCCGGCCTGCCCCTCGTGTGCGGCCGCGTAGCGGCTCCCCTCGACGATCCGGTCGTGCTGCACGATCCCTTGGCCGGGCACCTTGTACCAGTAGCGCCAACGGGGCTTGTCCTTGCCGGTGGGCAGACGACGCAAATACTTATGCGGCTGGCTTTTCAGCAGAGCGTTCGGTATAAAATAAAAACGCCCCGAGGAGTTGGCGCTCCCCGAGGCTGAACATGATGCCCTGAACAGGAGACCACCATGCCCAGACCCATTCTTGCCCAACTCACGCCCGCTGTCGAAGCCAAATTCACCACCCGCTTCCAAAAGGGACTTCCCGATGACTGCTGGCTGTGGGACCGCCCCGTCCGGTCTGGTTACGGGTATTTCTATTTTCCGAAGAACCCCGTTCCCGTGCAAGCCCACAGAGTTGCCTGGGTCGCGGCACACCGGCAGGAAATCCCGGCCGGGTTGGTGGTCTGCCACCGATGCGACGTACGCGACTGTGTGAACCCCGCCCACCTTTTCCTGGGCACTCCTGGGGACAATGTTCGGGACTGCTGGGCCAAAGGACGAGGAGTACCTCCCAGCGGCTGCTTCGGCAACGCTGTCTGGAACTCCAAACTCACCGAGGATCTCGTGCGCGCTATGCGCGCGGAGTACACCCCGAGAAGAGGGGAGTACGCGCGACTTTCCAAGAAGTACGGGGTGAACCGGCATAATGCACGGGCTGTCATCCTCCGTCACGTCTGGGCCTATATCTGAGTAGCGCTCGACGAGACAGAGCTCCGCGCCGGCCGCGGCGGTCAAGCTCTTCTCGAGCCGGGCGCGAGGCGAATGGGATTCGCTTTGCATCTTCTTCCTCGGGACGGTGATCAGACGCATCGAAGGGGCCTCCTGCGGCTGCAACTCGGGCAGCAACCACGGGCTCAGCGAGATCCAGGTATCCGACTCATGGTCGTCAGCCAGATCTCGATGACGAAGCCACCGATAGCCGTGGTCGTAGACTCGCTCCAACCTCCCCCGTTGGTGGAGCTCCTCGTGGATCGGCTCGTCCGGATCTACATCCAACCACTCGGGGGGCTCCCTTCGGGTCAGATCAAGCACCTCGCGCGGGTCCACGCGCACCTTGACCTGGTACAAGTGCTGGCCGCCGAACCTGCCTGGACGGTCCCGCCGGTAGATCTCCGCGGCTTCTCGATCCGGGGTGAAACATGCGTTGTCCGCGTCGATCTTGGCCTTGGCCGCAGCTCGGTACAGCACCACCTCCCGAGCACCCTCCGTACGTAGATCCTGCGCCCTAGCCTCGCGATCCGCCTCCTGATCTTCTGACCGTTCCGCGTGCTCCGCGGGCACCCACGTCCCATCCGGCTGCTTGCGCATACGGCCGCCGCCCCAATCCCGGATCGTTCCGGGTGGGAAGCCATGCGCGCCGAGGCCGGTAGGACGGGCCATCAGCACTCTCCATCCGGGTCGTGGATCTCGTAGTCCTCGCGCTCGTGGTCGGGATCCGGCTGGGTCTTCTGATGCCAGCGGTAACGCGCGCTCCACTCTTGATCTTCAAGCGCCTTCTGCAGAAACTCCTCATCCCCCATATCATCGAACCGGTGGAGCGCCTCCTCGTCGGGGAACTCGTCGCCGAGACAGGAAGCGGCCTCGGGGCCGTAACCCATTGCTTTGAGGCTCTTTTTCATCCTCCACCAGTAAGGGCCCAGGTGTCTGTAATACCACGGGTCCTGCTGCAGCACCTGCACGATGCTCGCCGCGACCGTTCCGGGCAGCTGGTACATGGGCTCACACCTCCCGCTGGATCACGATAGCACACGTGCGGCTCGACTTCGACAGGCTCGGCACGCCCCCCAAGCTCTTCTGCCAATCCTCATTCGAGACCTCGGAGATCACATCTCGCACGCGCAGCCCAGGATGCTGAGCCTCGAGCCAGGTGCGGAGCTCGCCAACCTTCTCGACCGCGCGGTTGTTCTCCTCCATGATCTTGGTGAAGAACTGCTCCTGCGCGGCTGGGGTCTTTCCTTTTTGCATTAGCCAGTTGAGGTACTTAGGGTTGTTGTTGAAGTAGCAACCTGCAGCCTCGAGCTTCTTCGTCATGTGCCCTGAGCCGCGGCTCCCCCCGTCGAACTTCAGCGTCCAGAAGGTGCCGCTGGCCGACTGGCGCGAGTAGATCGTGGCTTCCTTGCCGTAGTCGCCCACGTTGACCAGATCCCGAGTCAGCCCAAGCTCCTTGGCCTTGCCCGCGAACGAGCTGCCCAGCTTCTGCAGCGTAAGTCTACGCGCGGCCGCCTCAGCCGCGGCCTTGGCTATACCCTCCTGCCGGATGCGCTCCGCCTCTGCTGCCTGTCGCTCACGCGCGCCCCTCGAGGCCTCGACTGCAGCCTCGAACTTGGCGAGATCCTCGTCGGAGATCCGCGCGAGCAGATCAGTCACAGGCACGTCCCGCTCGTTCTCGTACGACGGAATGCCGGACCGCTCGGTCACCGTCCAGGGGTTGATCGGCTTCACCTCCACCGTGCCGGAGCGCTCGGTCATCACCATCGAGTTGATCTTCACCGGCACCTGGTACGGCTGCTTGTTCTTGTCGAGGTAGGTGGCCTCGAACTCGGGGAGGGTCACGCCGGGCAGCTCGTACCCCAAGGCCGTGTAGCTGGTCACCGCGTTGAACCGCTGCAGCTTTGCGACCGCGACCTTGTTGGCCTTGACCACCTGCAGCGCGGTCGCGACCGCGGGGTCTGCGGAGACGTCGTCGCGCAGGATCCAGCTCGCGGACGCCCGCAGCCCACCGTCGATTGCCTTCGCGACCGTCTCGGGAGAGACCCGCGCTCGGAACTCAGCGAATGGGATTCGCCCTTGGGTCATGGCCGTCTGCTGTGCGGTCTCCCACACGCCCTTGTTGTAACCCTCCGAGTACGGCGAGCCGGTCCCCTTGGCCTCCGCCTCCCTCCAGCGCAAGAACTCGGGCAGCGGCATGTCCGCGATGCTCTTCGGCACCGGACCGTTGAAGCCCTCAGCCCCGGGCAAGCCGCTCTCCCGAGAGAGCCGCCCGACGTCGTACGACGTGAGGGCCTGCGAGATCCGATGGTCCCAGCTGCGTTGGCCCTTGGCGATGCCCTCAACCCACTCGTCCCGGTAGCGCAACGTGTCACGGATGTCCTGGTCCGAGCCTACCCAGAACTCCACCTGCCCCGCGCCCTTCTTGGCCAGCCGCTGGATCTCCGCCTCGGGCAGCTTGACCAGATCCCGCGGCGCCCCCTCGCCCTCCTTGGTCCAGACGACGTGCTCCCGCTCGGTCTTCTTCGGGTCGATCTTCTTGGCCAGGATGACCCGGCGCAGCGTGGCTTGGATGGCCGCGGCGTTCTCGCTCTTGATGTCCCGAGGCAAACTCTGCGCCTCGGTGGGCGACTTGAGCTGCTCGAGCCCCATCTCGATGGCCTTCTCGGGGCCACGCAGCGCGGGCTTGGCCAGGTCCAGGTAGCCAGGCGGCAAGTCGTACTCACGGAAGTCCCCGCGCAGCTCCAGCGGATTGCCGTAGTCGTGCCCGCGCACCTTGCCAGAACCGTCCGCGTTCACGGTCACCTGGGTCACGCGGAAGTAGTAGGTGCGGCCGCTGTCGTTGCCGCGGCTGTACTGGAGGTTCATCCCCTCCTTGACCACCAGGCCGGTCGCCTTGACCACCAGGGCGGGGCCGGCCAAGGCCTCGTCGGTCAGCTCGTCCTTGTGCGGGAAGTAGGGGTTGGCCGCCAGGGCCCGCTTGAGCTGCTCGATCGTATCCTTGCGCGCCTTGACCACCGTCGGGTCCCGCTTGCCGGGCGCGGCCTGCAGGCTCTGGTACATGCTCCGCAGGTTGAAGTAGACCTGCATGGCCTTCTCATACTTCTTGTCCGCGGCCTCGGCCTCGCTCTTCCGCTTGCTCGCCTCGAGCTCCTCCACAGCCTTCTCCGGGTCCGCGCTCGAGTAGACGAACAGCTGATCCCGGGTGAAGCCCTGCACCTCGGCGGGCACCTCGATCTCGTCCGAGGTGCCGTTCCACAGGTGATGGAGCCAATCGCCCTTGCCCCCGATGCTCGACAGCTTGTAGCCGTCGAAGCTGCCCTTCCCCATGTAGGTGTGCACGCCGACGGTGCTGTTCGGGTTGCCCTGCCGCACGGTGCGCCCGTTGCGCTGGATCATCGAGCCCGGATCCCAGGGGATGTCCGCGTGGTGCAGGTCGCTGCCCCTCTTCTGCAGGTTCACGCCCTCGCCCATCGTGGCCGTGTTGCCAATGACCACATCGATCTCACCCATCTGGAAGGCCTTGGCGACGGCCTGGCGCTCCAGGATGGACGGCGCGTCCTTGGCGTTGATGATCCCGATTCGCTCGTCCGGCACACCCGCGGCGATCAGCATGTCCTTGATGCGGTGCTGGGTGCGGGTCAGGTCGCAGAAGACCACCTGCCCAAACGGCTTGTGCTCGGCCTTGCCGCTGTCCAGCTTGGTCGTGATGTTCTCGACCAGTCGCTCGAGCTTGGGGCTGCGCAGGTCCTGGGGGGGTGGGGCCTCTGCCGCCTCGGGCATGGTCTTCGGGTTGACATAGTCGGCCAGCAAGGTCGGGTCGTAGGCCGGGTCGAGACTCACCACCTGCATGGCGTGCAGGATCTTCAGGATGTGATCCGTCTCGAGCTTGTCCGAGTCGTCGAGCGCGGCCATGATGCCCGCGGCGCCCTCCCGAGGTGTGCCGCTGTCCCCCTGCTCCCCCGGCTCCGCGTCTGCCTCCTCGGTACCCTTGACCTCGCCGCGGCTCTTGGTCCGGCCCTCCAGCATGTCGTTGAGGCGTTGCCGGAGCAGGGCCATGGTGGCCTTCTGGTTGTCGGTGAGCTCGACCGCGTGGGCCTGGTTCTGCTCCGCGGGCACCTGCAGCCCGACCGTCTTGGCGTCCCGGATCAGCATGTACTGTGAGGTAATCTCTCTCAACTCCCGTAGGTTCTGAAATCCGACGAAGCAGTCTGCTTCTTGGGCCTCACCTCTGGCATTGATGATGGTCCTGGGCTCCACACGGCCATACCTGTCAAGGAAACCTTCTAGTGTGTCAACCCCGCGCTGCGCAAGGGCTTGCGGCGCAATGTGCTGCAGGAAGGTATACACCTCCAATGCCGAGTTTTTCACTGGAGTAGCCGTGGCGAGCACCACGCCCTTGCCGGGGTGCAACTCCTCGAAAACCCGACACTTCAGGTGCATGTCTGCGCTACGCTTGGCGCGTGCCCCGGAGCCGAGGTACTTGACCGCGCTGTACTTGCCCTTCGGGACAAACAGGTTTTTGTACGCGTGGGCCTCGTCGAAGTAGATCCCATCCACGTTGAGATCCTCGAACAGGGGGGATCCGAGCTTCTTGCGCTCCGCGTCCTCCTCGGCCCACTTGGCCTTGAGCCGCTCCTTCTTCTTGGCCTTGTTCTCCTCGGAGGGGGCACCCTTCTTCTTCTTGCCCTTGCCCTTGCCGTCTGGCGAATCGGATTCGCCCTCCTTGACCTTGACCTCTTCTTCTTTCTTCTCTGCGCCGTAGGCGACGTCGGCCTCCGCATACTTCTCCCAGAGTTTTTCCTTGGTCTCAGGGGACACGGGCAGGCCCGCGTAGGCCTCGCGGGAGCAGAGGATGTAGTCGTAGTCGTTGAGAGACGCGTCGGCCCAGGCCTTGGCCTTGTCCTCTGCGGTCATGCCCTCCGCGTAGGTCTTGCCTTTCCTCTTGCCGGCCTTGCCCACCACGGTCTTCTCGCCGATCAGCAGGATCTTCGCATCCGGCTGGACCGCACGGATCTCCTCTTTCCAGTTCTCGAGCAGGGCCTTGGGCACGCAGACGATCGGCTTGAACTTGCCGCCGGTCTGCACGGCCTTGTGACGGGCGTGCGCGATGGCCGCGATGATCTCGAGGGTCTTGCCCACCCCGGTGTTGTCGCACAGCGCCTTACCCCCCGGGGTCTCTTCAACCCATCGAGAGGCCTGGTATTGGTGGCCACGCGGGGTCTTGCCCTCCGCGGTGCCGCCGTTCTGGGGCGAATGGTTCCAATGGTCGAGTGGTAGGGCGTCCTGGCTGGTGGGGGGCTGCCGGAAGCCGTGGAAGCGGAGGTTGTACTCGGCCTCCACCTGATCCTTCCAGTTCGAGCCTGCGGCCATCAGGACCCACCGCTTGTAATCGTCGTCGATCCCTTCGATCAGGGTCTGCTGATTGTCGCCCAGCCGATCCCGATTCAGGTAGTTGACGATCGCCTTGGCCAGGGGGCCGCGGCCGGCCTCGCTCTTCCAGAAGGGGTCGTCTGACTCGGTGATCGGGCGGGTGCCATCCGAGATCACATAGCGACCGCCGGTGTACTCGAGCCCGTAGTTCAGCAGGGTCTTGTTGCGGACGAACGCGGTCAAGATCTCGTGGGGGATCCAACGGTCCTTGATCCCGAAGGGAACCATCTCGATCGGGGTGGCAATACGGGCCTCGTCCAGCTGCTTGAGCCCCTCCTCGAGCTTGCCCACCACCTCGTCGTAATGGTTGGTCACCCGCAGCTTGTCGAGCACCGCGGGGCTCGCGGACGCGGACAGCAGGAGCGCCCGAGCTCTTTGCACATCGCCCGAGGCGTCCTTGAGGATAGCGAGCACCCGGGCGTAGGCCGCCCGCCGCTCGTAGATGTAGCCGGACAGGAAATGGGCGCGGTCGAGCCAGGTGCCGTCCTCCGAGGGGAAGTACTCGGGGCTCTTGCGCAGGAAGGCTTCCACCTGCTCCGGGTCGTTGGTGCCGAGCATACCCGCGGCCTGGATCAGGTCCACCTGGCCGTTGCAAGCCCGGGCCACGTGCGCGCAGGCCACCGCGGGGTCGGTCGTCTGCTCGATGCGAATCCCATTCGCCTGGGGCGCGTCCACCTGGCGCAGGAGCAGATCGCACACCTCTCCGTCTGGCTTGACCGAGGCCGCGAACAGGGCTGCGGTCCTCTGGTTGGAGATCCGGCTGTACGTGCCCTTGCTCTCCGCGGGCCGGCCGTAGGTGCCTGAGAACGCGACCACCTGGGCGCGCAGCTTCTCCCGCGCCTCGTTGATCTTCGCGTTGTCCTCGCGGTCCCGGATCTTCGCCTGCAGGGACGCGACGCCCTCGCCGATGGCCTTGGCCGCGAGCACGGCTTCCCGCGCGGGCTCGCTCAGGTCCGCGAGCTCCTCCGCATCGTCCACGCGGCGCCAGCGCTGCTGGCCACCCTTGTCCTGGCGCAGCACGTACTCGTGGCCGTCGATCTCCTTGTGGGAGCCGATCGAGTCCGCGTACGGCCGCTTGGCGTTGGCCCAGGTCTGTGCAACGTCCACGACGCGCCGCACCGTGTCGATGTTGTCGGTAGGGTTGCGGTTCTCGTAGGTGGCTCGCCAGCTGTGCGCGTCGTGCCAGGAGAACGGCTCGGCACTGCCGGCCGGGTGCCCCTGCTGCCGCAGCCCCTCGAGCAGCTCGGGAGTAAAGGCGCCCTCCACGTTCGTGTAGCCCCGAAACTGCTTGTCCTCTTCCACCTTGCCGAGGATGCGCGTGGGATTCGCTGTGAAGTAGTTGCCCTCGATGAAGCTGCTCTGATCGGGCAGACGCGTGTGCTTGCGAAGCTCCTCGTCCATCTTCGGGATCGCGGCCACCATGCCCGCAGGAAGGCGCCGGAAGAAGACCACGTCGGGGGTGACGTTGTCGGTCCCGCTGTGCTTGAAGGTGCTGTTGGGGAGGCGCCAGGCACCGAGCAAGATGGCCTTGTTGGCGATCCGCTCTCGGAAGGCCTGCTGCTCTGCGGTTGAGCCTGTCATCACGCTGGCCGGCAGCACCATGGCCACGATCCCACCGTCCCGCACCTTGTCCAGCGCGGTGTCGAGACCGTACTGCTCGCCGGTCATGCCCGCCTTGGCCGGGTCGAGCGCCGTGTGTGCGCCGCGGGAGCCGAACGGTGGGTTGCCGATGACCAGGTCAGGCTGGCGAAGGTCGAGCATCGCGTGGCGCTCGAAGCTGTCCGAGGTGACCTCGTGCTTGGGGTGCAGGGCCCGATTGATGTCCGCACTCTCCGGGTTGATCTCGCAGGCGATCATCTTGCAGCCGGCTGGCGCGTGCTCCTGGAAGACCCCGGTGCCCGCGCTGGGCTCGAGGGCCAGCTTGATCTTGTCGCCGCCGCCGAGGAGCTTCTCGCACGCTTCCCACATGGCCGCGGCGAGTTCGGGGGGCGTGTAGTACTCGTTGAGCATGCCGAAGCACTGCTCCCCGGTTCCACCTGCGCCGCTGTAGCTGGCCACCATCTCCCGCTCGTCTGCGGTGAGCTGCCGCCCCTCCTTGAGGGCCTGCCGGGCCAGCGCGAGGGCCTCGTCGTTCTTCTGCCGCCGCGTCGCCGGGCCCCAGCCCGCGCGCCCGCCGAACGGCTTGACGACGCGCGAGCGAATGGGATTCGTTTTTCCCTGCTGCCTCTCGATCTCCTGCGCGAGGCGCGTATCGAGGCGCACAACCTCGGGGGCCGGCTCGGGGCGTGGCTCGAGCGGGGTCCCCTCGGCCTTGGCCTTGACCAGCTCCTCGGGTGGGGCCTTCGGGGCCTCGGGCAGCTTCAGATCATCGGGGGAGGAGACAGGGGGCTCGAGCAGCCCGAGCAGCCCGAGCAGCCCGGGTACCGGCTTCTCCCGCTTCCTTGGCCGGCCCTGCGCGGCCTTCTCGGTCTCCTGGCGAACCCGTTTCGCCTCGGGCTGCGCGGGCGCGTGTGCGGGGCTGGGGTCGAAGTTGTCGAACATGCCCAGCTGAGGGATCGGCTGGTCGAAGATCAGCGACGGCGCGGCCACCGTCTCCTTGCCGGCCTTCACCTTCTCCGCGGGGTGGAAGATCGCGCCTGGCTTCGGACGCTTGACCTTGGTAGACGCGGAGACCACCTTCTCGGTGGGGGTCGTTCCGCTTCCCTCGGCACCGAACAGGTCGAACAGCCCCAGCTGGGGAGGGAGCACCTCCACGGG
>Ga0172380_10003305_pt1 | contig 22428 bp, 21 predicted proteins | sample Leawe162metaG_FD_119747 | JGI IMG/M metagenome (GOLD analysis project Ga0172380, IMG submission 119747) | Leachate microbial communities from a municipal landfill in Southern Ontario, Canada - Leachate well 162 metaG | ecosystem: Engineered > Solid waste > Landfill > Unclassified | place...
CTCGTGCGCGAGCACGAGGGCGAGTACCCATCGCAGTGGGCGGCGATCACCTCGATCGCGACGAAGTGCGGGATGACGCCGGAGACCCTGCGCAAGTGGGTCCGTATGACCGAGGTCGACTCCGGTCAGCGGCCCGGGCCCACCACCGACGAGCGTGAACGGCTCAAGGTCCTGGAGCGCGAGAACCGCGAGCTCCGCCGGGCCAACGAAATTCTCCGCGCTGCTTCGGCTTTTTTCGCGCGGGAGCTCGACCCGCGACTGCCCAGATGAACCGCTTCATCGATGCGCACCGGGACCGCTTCGGGGTCGAGCCGATCTGCCAGGCGCTGCAGGTCGCCCCGTCGACGTACTACGCCGCGCGGTGCCGGCCACCGTCAGCCCGGCAGGTCCGAGATGAGGCGCTGAAGCTGAAGCTCCGGCAGGTGCACGCGGAGCACTTCGGCGTGTACGGCGCCCGCAAGCTCTGGCGTCAGCTGCATCGTGAAGGCGTCCCAGCCGCACGCTGCACCGTCGAACGCCTGATGAAGCAGGTCGGGCTCGCCGGCGCGGTACGCGGGAAGCCGAAGCGCACGACGATCGCTGACGAGATGGCGGCGCGGCCGGCCGACCTCGTGCAGCGGCACTTCGACGCACCGTCGCCGAACCGGCTCTGGGTCGCCGACCTGACCTACGTCCGCACCTGGTCAGGCTTCGTGTATGTGGCGTTCATCACCGACGTCTACTCGCGGGCGATCGTCGGCTGGCAGATCTCCCGCTCGCTCCGCTCGGACCTCGCGCTCGACGCACTGGAGCAGGCGCTCTGGTCGCGACAGGGTCCGCTCGACGGGCTGGTCCATCACTCGGACCGCGGGGTCCAATATCTGTCGATCCGCTACACCGAGCGGCTCGCCGAGGTCGGCGTGGTGACCTCGGTGGGGAGCCGCGGCGACTCGTACGACAACGCGCTGGCCGAGTCGGTGAACGGACTCTACAAGACGGAGCTGGTGCGCAGGCAGGGCCCGTGGCGGGGGCTCGAAGACCTGGAGTTTGCCACGCTGAAGTGGGTCGACTGGTACAACCACCAGCGCCTCTTCAGCGCCCTCGGCTACGTCCCGCCCGCCGAGTACGAGGCCAACCACTACCCTGAGCAGGTCCTGGCGGAGGCCGGGACTCAATGAACTGAGCCTCCATCAAACCCGGGGCGATTCAGTTTGCTCCTACCATCGTTCAGTGGATCGGACGTACCGTTACGCGCCCAACGAACCTAGCGTCACGCTTCACCACGACCGCAGAAGCAGAGGTGTTGTATCCCAAGGAGATTCCGACGAGCTTCCTGCGCGCGATCTATGTGAGGGATACTGATGACGCAGCGCTCGCCGAATCGTTCTCCGTTGGTTGCGATCATCCGCTTGTGCCGATCCTAGTGAAGCCTGAGGCCTTTCAGTGACCCCTCCCGAGACCTCGGCACGCGTTGTTAACTCGGCGCTCTGGGCGGCGTGGCTAGACGCACTCGGCTTCATGACAGAACTGGCAACTGCGGAGACGCTGGTCTGGCGAACTGGGGCGGAGTATGTCGGTACGACACGGCCATGGCGTCGCCGAATAGGCGGGAAATTCGGCACGGCAATTGAACTGCCCGAGGGGACGTATTCTGACGACACGCAACTTCGACTTTCAACTTCGCGCAGTATTCGCGCGACAGGCGAGTTCGATGTCGTCGCGTTCAGCAAGATTGAGCTGCCAGTCTGGGCCTCATACGAACTTGGAGCCGGCCGAGCGAGTCAGGCCGCTGCTAGTCATCTGGCACGTCCCTCGGTGAGTTGGTTGTCGAACTACTTCGCAGGCCACGGGACGGACTACACCAAGTCCGGAGGTAATGGCGCTGCCATGCGGATCCAGCCGCATGTGTGGGCTTCGCCCTCGCCGGGAGACTTCAGTTCTCACGCCGTTGACGTCGTGAAGAACGTGGTCACGACTCACGGACATCCTCGGGCACTCGTCGGTGCTCTCTTCCACGCGAATGTGCTCGGTAGAGCGCTGGCGCACGGTCAAGTTCCGACGCCAGATGAGTGGCCTAAAGTGGCCGATGATTTGCGAGCTGTAGTCGAACTCGTGACACAGGATCACGAACTCCATGACCTCTGGCGCCCGGAATGGGAGCGCGCGAGCGGCAGTTCGTTTGAAAGTGCAATCGAAGCGGCAGTCGCGGAAGTCGAAGACCTTCTGGCCGTGGTGAACGATGCTGTTCGCGGCTCAGATCGACCTCCTTACGTCGCAGCGCTTGAGACCGTGAACGCAACCGACCCCTCGATCAGGGGCTCGGCCACTGTCACTAGCGTCTTGGCGACACTACTCGCGTGGCTAATGTGCGTGGAATCACCACAGCACGCGATCGACGCCGCCAACGCATTGGGAACCGACACAGATAGCATCGGCACGATGGCGGGGGCGATCGCTGGTTGTGTCCTTACCGCGCCTCCCCCAGGACCGATCGTCGATACGCCCCTGATCGTTTCCGATGCCGAAAGACTCTGGAACGTTGGGAGGCGGACAGCTCAGAAGTCCTTTGTCTACCCCGACCTGCTCAAATGGAAAGTTCCTCGTGCACAGTCTGATATCGTCGGCCTGATCGACGGTAATCAGATCGGAGTCGCGGGTCTGGGTCGCGCAAAGCCTGTTTGGGCGTCGTTCCCCTCCGCCGCAAACGGGCTGCTCTTTCAGTGGTTCGAACTGCGCTTCGGACAGCACATCCTCGTGCAGGTGCGTGAGCAGCCGAAACGCATTGCCGTCGAACTCCTCGGCTTGGGCTACGCCCAGCCCCCGCAGTCGGGAGAACCACTCAAGTCATCGCCCTCCCGAAGCACGCAACCTCGACAGGCTCAGCTAGAGCTAGAGCGTGCCCCGGGAGTCGAGCCTCTCGAAGACATCTTCGGTCAGCTGTTGCAGGGGGGATTCCATGCAACTGACGTGGGGCGCGCCATAATGCGAGTCGCGAGCCACGGGGACGGGGTCGCACGTGCCGCAGCACTCGCGGCGTTAGTTGCGGCTGAGATGAAGAGGCGAAGTCGAAACTAGTCACGCCCAGCAGGATTGACTGCGCCGCGGAATCTACTGGGAGTTCTTGCGCCCGCGAGTGTACGTTCTCGTGTGCCTGGGAAGCAGATGTTCAGCCGATCCCGAGCTGCCCGACCGGGCTGAACTGTTCGTGAGCCTGTACCGCCTGCTCTGACGAATAGGTGCGGGCATACCGCTGGACCATTGTCAGCGATGAGTGCCCGAGTAGGCTCTGGACGTCGATCTCGCGGGCTTGCGACCGGATCGCCCAGGTGGCGAAGGTGTGCCGGAATCGGTGCGGGTGGACGTGGCTGACGCCGGCAACCGCGCCGAGGCGCCGGAGCAACGTGTTCAGGGCCAGCGATCTCAGTCCTAGGCCTGACCGGGTCGACAGGAAGAGCGGCCCCTCCTCGATTCCGCGGACCCTACTGATGTAGGCCTGCAGGGCGTTACGAGCTTCTTCGCCGAGTCCCACCCAGCGCTGCTTCTGCCCCTTGCCGTGCAGCACGCGCACCCGCCCGCGCCCCCAGTCGACGTCGTCCAGGCGTACCGAGACGCACTCCGATGCTCGGACGCCGGTGTCGAGGAGGAAGAGCACCAGCGCGTAGTTGCGGATACCGGGACGCCGCCGTCGATTGATCGCGGCGAGCAATGCCCGGATCTCGTCCGGTGAGAACGGCTGGATGATCTGCTGTTCGAGCTTCACGATCGGGACGCGCGCGAAGGCGTTGTCGTGCACGAGGTCCAGCCGCTTGCACCAGGAAAAGAACGTCTTCACCTCTCGGTGCAGTCGGTGCTGGTAGGCCCGGCTGATATCGCGCTCGCGGAGGGCCGCGAGGTAGGCGTAGACGTCCTGAACGGTGAAGTTCTCGACATCCCGGGGCAGCTCGTGACTGGAGATGATCTCAGCGAAGCGCCGGAGCGTTTCTCGGTATCCGCGGATTGTCCGTGGCGACTTACCCTCGACCTCGCAGGCTCCCAGGTAGGCCTTCGTAAGCTCGGCGACTGATCCCATTTGGCGGCTCCGTTCCTCTCGTCATCACTCACTCCGCCGCGCAGCGAAAGCAACTCGAATCAGGCCGATTCCTGAGCAGCGGATTACCAGTCCTTTGGTCCTTGACCAATTACGGGGCGTCTTCCGGGGCCGGCGGGGCGGGTTCTGGGGGAGTCGCGATCCCCGAAACGCCAGAACGGGCGGCCGATCGGCCGCCCGTTCTGCGTGTTCGTTGGTAGCAGGGGCGAGATTTGAACTCGCGACCAACGGCTTATGAGTCCGCTGCTCTACCGCTGAGCTACCCTGCCGCTCGATGAAAGTGTCGCGGCTCCGGGGGCTGATTGTCCAGTCGTGGCGGCTCGCGTTCTCGGGCGTTCAGACGGTCGAGGCGCGGCAGCGGGCGGGGCTGAACGACCGAGGCGGGGGGTGTCGCGGCGCTCGCGCCGGGGGAGGCGTCGAGGGCCGCGGATGCGATAGAGTAGGGGGCGTCACGCGCTCTCCCCCGGCCGCGACGGCGGCGAACAGGCCACGGATCACCTCGACATGCCCGGTACCAGTGACGCCCCTTCAAGTGGCGACATGAGCCTGCTGGCGGCGCTGGCCGACGCCGAGGTGCTTCGGCACGACCTGGAGGGTGCTCACGAGCTGCTGCGGGCCGAGCAGCGCCGCACCGGCGACGTCGTGCGGGAGCTCGAGTCGTTGCGCGACCGGCTGGCGGCGCTGGACGAGCGGCAGCGCGAACTGCACGTCCTGCTGCTGCATCGCGACCAGGAGATCTCGCGGCTGCACGGCTACCTCGCGCAGGCACAGGCGCAGGTCCAGCAGCCGCGGCTCGAGGCGCCCGAGGCGCCCGCGCCCGCACCCGCATCGCCCACACCCTCCCCGCCCGTCGCTCCCCCTGCCACGGTCCCGCCCGCGGGGCAGCGCGCCCTTCGGGCGCGGCCACCGCGATCCGAGCTCGCCGCGGCGGTGGTCGCGGCGGCGGACTGGTGGGATCGGTTCAGCAGCGTCCGCATCCCGTTGAGCCGGCGCCGCCCCGGCTCCCACGATGAACCACGCCCCGGCAGGGCACGCTGAATGGAGTCCCCGTTGCTCGAACCTGACGCCCCGCCGCTGCCGCGCCGCGCGCCCGGCGAGGAGCCGCGCGCGTTCCGCCGCGAGGTCAACGGCGTGACGATCGCGGGCTTCGAATGGGAGGGCGGGGGCGATCCCATCCTGCTGGTGCACGCGACCGGCTTTCACGCGCGCGTCTGGGACGAGGTGGCCCGGCGGCTGCCCCTGCGGCGCGTGATCGCGCTGGATATGCGCGGCCACGGTCGCAGCAGCAAGCCCGCGCCGCCGTACGCGTGGCGTCTCTTCGGCGAGGACGTGTCGCTCGTGCTGGATGACCTCGACCTGCGGGGGATCATCGGCGTGGGGCACTCGATGGGCGGACACACCATCGTGGACGCGGCGATCCGCCGGCCCCAGCGGTTCGCGAGCCTGGTGCTGGTGGACCCCACGATCTTCGCGAAGCGCCCGGCCGCGCCGGGGGGCAGCGCGGTGGATACGCGCGGGAATTCGCTGGACTACGTGTCCCGCCGCCGCAACGAGTGGGCGTCCGTCGAGGAGATGGTCGAACGCTTCGCGCCGCGCTTCCCCTTCAACGCCTGGGAGCCGCAGGCACTGAGGGACTATGCGACGCACGGCCTGCTGCCTGCGCCGGGCGGCGATGGCCTCGTCCTCGCGTGCCCGCCGGCTGTGGAGGCCGCGGTGTACGCGGGGCGGGACACGCCCGGATCCGACCTGCTCCCCGCGCTCGATCGGGTGACGTGCCCGGCCCGGGTGCTGCGCGCTCGTGCGCCCGAGCCGGGCGAGGAGGCCGCGCCGTTCACCGTGTCGCCGACGATCCCCGATCTGGCCGCCCGCCTCCCGCGCGGCGTGGATGTCCCGCTGCCGCATTTGACGCACTTCATCCCCATGCAGGCGCCGGATCTGGTGGCGCGCCACATCCTCATGGCGACAGAAGCGGTATCCTGATCCCATGAGCGAGTCGACCACCGAGCCGCGCGTCAATCTCACCGACCCCGCGGCCGATAAGCTGTCGGACATCATCGAGCGCCACGCGAACCCCGTGGCCGGGCTGCGCCTGCAGATCGCCGGGCGCAAGGAGGGGCAGTTCCAGCACCTCCTGAGCCTCGTCGAGGATGGCGCGCAGCAGGAGGACGACCTGGAGGTGGAGGCCGCCGGGATCCGCGTGTACGTGGAGGCGCGTGACGCCGCGTACCTCGACGGCGTCGAGATCGACTTCTACGACGACGGCGCGGGCAACCAGGGGCTGGAGTTCCGCAACCCGAACCCGCTCTGGCGCGATCCGCTGGAGTTCCGGCTGCAGGAACTCTTCGACGACCAGATCAACCCGCAGATCGCCGCGCACGGGGGCATGATCTCGCTGATCGGCGTGCGCGGCGCGACCGCGTTCGTGGAGTTCGGCGGCGGATGCGTCGGCTGCGGCATGCTCGGCGTCACGCTGAAGCAGGGCGTCGAGGTGGCCGTGAAGGACCAGGTCCCTGAGATCGACGAGATCGTCGACATCACGGATCACAACTCCGGCGAGAACCCGTTCTACAAGCCCGAGAAGAAGTAGCCTCGCGGCCCGCGTCGGCCAGCTTCGCTCGCCGTGCCTCGTTACTCCGCAGCCTCGATCTCGAACGTGATCGCCGCGTGCGCGTCGCGCAGCGCCTGCTCCACGTCCTCCGGCCGGTCGCCGCGCGCGAAGATGAAGCCGAGGTACTCCGTGCCCTCGGGCAGCGGCACTACCACCCCTCCCGGACGGATCGCAATCGTGACGCTCTGGACCAGGGGGACAGCCTCGGCGGCCTCCACGCCGTGCACCGCGCGCAGCGTCCCCGCGCGCGGGATGGGGATCATCATCACGCCCGCGGCGTGTGCGTCGCGCTCGTAGGCGCGCACCTCGGCGCCGATCGCGTGGCGCAGGATCAGCTCCTCCAGCGACATCCCCGTGCCGAAGTCCAGCGTGCGTGAGCACAGCCCTCCGATCGACCGCGCCGCGACGTCGATGGGGTACGCGACCCCGCCGCTTGCGGCCGGGGCGGTGAGTCGCAGCTCGGCGTGCACCGCGCCGTGCGTCAGCCCCAGCGCGCGGCAGGTCGCCTCCGCCGCCTGCACCAGCAGGTGCTGGTCGGCCTCCGGGAGCCGCGAGGGCGTTACGTAGATCGTCTCCTCGAAGAACGGCCCCTCCAGCGGGTCCGGCTTGTCGAAGATCGCCAGCACGCGCAGGCGGCCGTCGTCCAGCAGGCCCTCGATCGACACCTCGATGCCCGGGACGTACCCCTCGACGAGCACGCGATCGGCGTACTGCTCGCCGCATTCCTCCGTGGCGTCGGGCTGCGCGAGGATCGAGGCGACGCGACGGAACGCCGCCTCGAACTCCTCCGGCGTGTCGGCGCGGATCACCCCGCGGCTCGCCGAGAGCGCCAGCGGCTTCACGACGAGCGGGTACTCCAGCGTCAGCGCGATTTCCGCGGGGTCGACCGTCAGCGGGAGCACGCACCACGCGGGGCCGGGGATGCCGGCGGCGGTGAGCCGGGCGCGCATCCTCGACTTGTCCCGCGTCGCCTCGACGGCCGCCACGGGGTTGTGCGGCAGCTCGAGGCGCCGCGCCGCGCGTGCAGCGAGCAGGGTGCCGCCGTCGTCCACCGCCACGATCGTGTCCAGCGGGTGCATCACCGCGTAGGCCTCGATCTGCTGCGCCCCGTGCTCGGGATCCATGAAGTCGAGCGCGACCAGCCGTCCCGTCTCGGCGTCCTGCAGCGGGTTCGCCTGGTCCGTCCCCACGACCACCTCGACGCCCAGCCGCCCCGCCGCAGCCATGAAGTCCGGCGCGCGATAGGACGCAGACGGGATCAGCAGCATGACGCGCGGCATCGATGGCTCCTCGGGACCTCGATCAGTGTAGGCCGGGCGGGGGGGCAGGGGATGGCAGCCGCGATGCGCGCGTGGCGTCGGGGTCCGTGGTTGAGGAACTGTATCGAGAAAGAATCGGCTCAGTTCTGCGCCCTTGGTTCTAACCCCTGCTATAAGTACTCGTTCGACGAGGGAGCCGCGAATGACCTGATAGAAGCCTCCGACAACGGGAGGGCTAGGGCTGCGGCTCGGTCGTTCAGACTCGGATGTGTGTCCGTGGGATGCGTCAGATGCGATACCGGACGCCCCTCCTGGACTCCGAGGAGGGGTTCGAGGACCGCCTGAACGTTGGAGTCGAACAGCTTCACAGCAGCCGCTCGGAACGCAACTGGGACATCCCCGAAGGTTGAGGCGGCGCTCAGGACCTCTTGCCACAAAGGTCCCCACGCGCTTCCGTATATCGTCGCCTTCACGAGCGCGCCCACTAGCGCCGGGGCGGACGCCTGCGTTGCGGCAACGCTGTCCGCTGCCAACTCCCTATGCCGCGAAATCGAGGCCTGATTCCTTTCGAAAGCCTCCGCAATGAGGGCAGCCGTGGCGCGTGCGGGCATGGTGGCGACCCCACTCACCCCTCCCGCTCCGCTTGCAGACTGGAGCGTCGCGTTCGCCTCCGCCAGAGCTCGATGGGCGGGCGCGAACTTTAGGGAATACAGCGTGTCTTCTCCGACAAAATGGGCCATTTCATGCGCCAAGACGGCTCGCAGTTCCTCGCCGGAGAGCACGGCACCAAGCGTCGAGGAGACATAGACTGTCGTGCCGTGCGGTAGCGGCACGCCGCTTAGCGATGCGCTCGCTGAGGTCGCGAAGAATGTCGGCTCCGGACCGACAACGACGTTACGCGGCAGTTCCGCGCCGACATCGAAGGCAACGCGACCGACCAAGGCATGCACAGACGCGTGCTGATCTGGACCGGCTGGCAAGCCAACTACATCTACGCGAAGAGCCCGCCCGATTGTCAGGATGCTGCGGAGCGAAATGTATGCCGCGTAGATTGAACCCAGCGCGACACCACCGATGATGCCGGTTGGAATGCGTCCGACCATGGAGCCGACAAGAAACAGGGCCGACGGAAGTATCACTGCTTGCGCGAGCATTACACCCGCGAGAAGGACGAGGCAGAGCAATACCGTAGGCCGGAAGATCAACGCCAGCCGGCTACGGTTCTGCCCGGCCAGTGCGGCGGAACTTAGTCCGATCATTGGCAGTAGCAGAGCCACGATCAACGTTAGGAAGGCGAGGCCGGCGACCCACTCTGCGAAGCCCCATTCTGCGCACAGGTCCGCTGCTCCCTTGACCGCTAAGAACCGCGGATTCGCGCAGACGACCGAGCGAGCAGGCAGACCCGCCGCCGCGACTTGCGTATCCGCGTCGGACAAGTAGGCCACCACCGTCACGAGTCCAACCAACGGAGCTGCTGCTAGCAGCGCTAGAACTCCCAGAAGTTGCTTAGGCAAAATGTCGCCTCCGGCAGCGCGCCCGTTGCGGGCGTTCGCGGGCCGCTCCCGGGGCGAATCTATCACTCTCAGTCACTCGTGCGTGCACACACAGAAGAGCCGGCCCAGGGGCCGGCTCTTCGCGTGATCGCGTCGCGGAACGTCGAGGGGGCTAGTGGCCGCCGCAGCCGCAGCCGCCGCCGGTGGAGACGGCGTTCGGGGCGGTGATGGAGAAGCCCTGCTGCATCATGTCCTCGACATAATCGATCGAGGCGTCTTCGAGGGAGGGCGCGGAGTCCGGGTCGACGACGAAGGTCAGGACTCCGACTTTGACGACCGAGTCCTGCTCGGTGGGGGCGTCGAGCCCCATGCCGAAGGACGGGCCGGAGCAGCCGCAGCCGCCGCCCGCGGTGAAGATGCGAATCGCCTTCTGCTCGGACTCCGCGCGCGCCCCGATCAGGTCGCTGAGGCGGGTCTGGGCAACGTCGGTCACGGTCAGGTTCACGGGTGTACCCCTGCTTTCGTTGTCGTCCCAGTGCTCCCGATTTTAAGAGTCGGGTGCTGTCGAATCTTCCTCTATCATGACGGATGCGCACGGCATTCCGCAAGGTGTCCGCACCCCCGGAGCGGTGGCGTCAGGCCATCCGCTCGACGCTCCGCACCACCTCGATGATCTCGAGGCCGAAGCGCCGCACGCGCGATTCGCCGAGGCCCCAGACCCGCATCAGCGCCTGCACGCTGGTGGGGCGCTGACCGACCAGCTCGCGCAGCGTGCGGTCCGAGAAGAGGGTGTAGGCGGGGACGCCCTCAGCCCGGGCCCGATCGGAGCGCCACGCACGGAGCGCGGCGAGCAGCGGGTCGTCCGGCGAGACCTCGGGCCCGGCGTCGCGCACCGTGCCCCGCGGCGACAGGGGGCGCTGGGCGGGGACGAAGACGGGGGGTGCCGCCTCCGGGTGCGCGTGCTCCCACTCGTCGATCGCGGCGAGGAGCTCCGCGCCGAACCATGCCGCGCGCCGCTCGCCAATGCCCCACACTGCGCGCAGGGCCTCGCCGTCCCGCGGCCGGAGGGTCGCCAGCTCCCGCGCGGTGCGGTTCTCGAAGACGAGGAACGGATCGCGGTCGCTCCGCCGTGCGATCGCGTCGCGGATCTCGATCAGGCGGTCGTACAGGTCCCCGGGGAACGCCTCGCCGTCCTCGCGGTCGTGGCGGCCGAGGCAGTTGTCGCAGCTCCCGCAGAGCTCGGTCGCCTGCTCGCCGAAGTAGCGCAGGATCACCGCCCGACGACAGCCCTGGGTCTCGGCGTACTCCGCCATCTCGCGCAGGCGCGCCTCGGCGTACGCGCGGTGCGTCGCGATGCTCGCCGTGTCGATGCGCGCGTGCGGGTCGAACGAGGTGAGACGCAGCGCCACGGGATCCAGCAAACCGGAGTCGCGCAGCGCGGAGACGATCATCCCGAACTGCTCGGGCGCCCGGTCTGCGGCGTCGTACGGCAGCCGCCCGGACTCCGGGTCGGCGATGCGCGTCCACTGCGTCCACGTCTCGCGCACCGCTGCGTCGTCCGGGTGGGCATCGTCGATGAACTGCTGCTGGAAGCGCCGATCCGCGCGCGCGTACAGCAGCGTGCACTCAGACGGATCGCCGTCCCGTCCCGCGCGTCCGGCCTCCTGGTAGTACGCCTCGAGCCGTCCGGGCATGTTGAGGTGCACGACGTACCGCACGTCCGGCTTGTCGATGCCCATGCCGAAGGCGTTGGTCGCTACGATCACCGGGAGATCGCCCACGGTGAACGCGCGCTGCACGCGAGAGCGCTGCGGCGCGGCCAGCCCGGCGTGGTACGGCTCGGCGGCGATGCCCGCATTCGCCAGCGCCTGGGCCATCTCCTCCACGCCACGGCGCGTCCGCGCGTACACGATCCCGGCGAGGCCCCGCCGCCCGCGTGCGTAGTCAATCACCCAGCGCCGCCGGGCCTCGAGGCTGTCGATCCGCTCCACCGCGTACGTCAGGTTCGGACGATCGACCGTCGTCACCACCTCGGTGCAACGGCCGGCGATGCCGAGCCGCGCGGCGATGTCGCGCCGCACCTGCGGGTTCGCGGTCGCGGTCAGCGCGAGCACGCGCGGCGCGCCGAGGCGCTCGCGAACCGCGCCGAGCTGCAGGTAGTCCGGGCGGAAGTTGTGTCCCCACTCCGAGATGCAGTGCGCTTCGTCCACCGCGAGCAGGTGCACGCCGGCGCGCGCCAGCCCCGCGGTGAACGTCGCGTTCGCGAATCGCTCCGGCGCGACGTACAGCAGCGCGATGCGCCCCGCGATGAAGTCGCGATAGCGGCGGTTCTGCTCCTCGCGGTCGAGGTTGGAGTTGATGAACGTCGCGGCGATCCCGGCGGCCTGCAGGGACTCCACCTGGTCCTGCATCAGGGCGATCAGGGGGGAGACGACGAGGGTGCGGCCGACCTCGAGGGCCGGGAGCACGTAGCAGAGGCTCTTGCCGCTGCCGGTGGGCATCACGGCGAGCACGTCCCCCTCGGCGAGCGCGGAGAGCACGCGAGCCTGCCCATCGCGGAACTCCGGGTAACCGAAGGTGCCGCGCAGCCGCGCGCGGTAGGCCTCTAGGTCGCGCGGGAGCGCCACGCTCGGTGCCACCTGTGCCACCTGTGCCACCGGTGCTGCGGCGCCGCGCGTCGTTGCGAGGCCGGTGACCGGCGCGGCGCCGGGGACTGCGCGGGCCCGCGCAGGAGTGCCGAGGGCGCCCGGCGAGTCCTCGGGCGGGGGTGGGGCGTCGTCCGGGAACGCGCCGCAGTCGGTGCAGCGACCCGCTGAGGGCGGCCACGGCGCGGCACACGAGGGACAGCGATCCGGCACGCAGGGCGACCTTCGCGACAGGCGGGGCGGGACGTGGCCGGGGACACCATGCTAACGCGCGCGGGCGTCGCGCGCGCGGCTCGTGCGGTCGTTGACGCGAGGCGCCGCGTTGACGGGGCACCCCGCCGCTCCGAACATGGCTGCGCAGGGCGGAAGGACGGTCAGCGATGCCCCACCCGCCCCGACGAGGCGCCCTCGGGCCGATCGCGGTGCTGCTGGCGGCGCTTGCCGCGAGCATGCTCGTCGCAGGTTGCCGGCGATCCGACGGGATCACCGTGGCGCAGTCCTCGGCGACACCCTCGCCCACCGCCTCCGCGCCGGCGCAGAGCGCGCGCGTGATCGACTTCCACAACCCCTCGGTGATCGGGCCGATCCTCGATCACTTCGGCGGCGGCCGGATCCCCCTGGAGCGCATCACCTATGTCGATGTCACGGGCGATCGCGTGGATGACGCGGTCGCCGTGGTCGAGTCCGGAGGCACGGCGGGCGACCTGGGCGCCGCCGTGTTCAGCGCGGAGGGCGGTCGGGCGAAGCTGCTCGGCTACATCGACCGTGCGGGCCACGTCGAGGTTCGCCTCGGCGGCCCGGTGGCGGCGGTGATCGTGGTGACGCAGGGCGTGTACGCCCCGCCGGACCCAGAGTGCTGCCCCTCGAAGCTGCGCGAGATCGTGCTCCAGTGGGACGGGCGCCAGTTCGCCACCGTCACCGACCAGGTGATCGACAACCCGCAGCGCTGAGTCCATGCATCCGCGAGTCCCTGAGTCGCCGGGTCACCGTCACTGGCGGGCGGCTGATGCTTGCCAGCGAGCTTTCAGCGTGGCGTCAGGCGCATCCATGGCCCGACGGCGCGCCGCCGCTACGATCGGAGCGCGGGGTGGGGGACACGGGAGACCGCAGTGGTTGCGTCCGCGAAACGCGCCCCCGACCGGCGCACCGCTTCGCAGCTCGTCGCCAGCGGCGAGGTGACGCGGCGCCAGGTGTACGCCGCGACGCTTGCGCTCGCGCGGCTGCATGACCGTGGCGTGGCGTTCTCACTCAGCCTCGAAGACATGTGCGAGGTGCTCGGGTACGTTCGTCCCGGCCGGCGCCCGGCGCGGATGCGCGCGTCCCGCGGCTGTCGCGAGTGACGGGCGGGCGCGGATCGCACCGCCGGCCGCGCCGGGCCCGATGCCGACAACCCGCAGCGCTGAGCACCGTCGCCTGCCGGGGCTAGACCCGTGCCGCCTCGTCCTCGTCCAGCGCGCCCAGCACGCGCTCCAGCGCCATCGCGCAGCGCGCCGCCTCGGCGATCGTCGCCTCGATCACGATGCGCCGCGTGGTCACGGTGCCCCACGGCGTGGGGTGCTGCACGTCCAGCGAGGGCTCTAGGCCGCGTGCGAGCGACGTCAGCTGCCGCCGGTCCTGCTCCAGCCGTGCGAGGAGCGCTCCGATCGTCGGGGTCGCGTACATCACCGCGGCGACGATCGCCGGGTGCTCGTCCGTGCGCGCCTCGGGCGGCGGCTGTGCAGCGGTGATCGCGGCCAGGGACTGTGACGCCAGCTCGAGGAGTGCGACGTAGCCGCTGACGCGGCGGCGGGGCGAGAGCCCCTCCACGTCCCACTCGTCCGCGCGCGGCTCGCCGATGTAGCGCAGGGCCACGGCGATGCGGCGGTGGAGCTCCCCGGAGGCCTCCTCCAGTTCGGCGAGCGACAGGCTATCGAAGACGCCGGGGTCGACCACGCCGCATGCCCCTTCCCCCGCTATCCTAGGCCCCATGAACCAACTCGGCTGGGGCGCCCATGCCTGCGTCCTCCTCGCGCTGGTGGTGAACCTGTGGTTCGGCGGCGACCTGGTGGAGGCGTGGCTGGGTCACCTCGCACGCTCGGCGATCGAGATCCTCCTGATCGGCGCGTGGCTCGTGCTCGTCGTGGGCATACGCGCACCGTGGCTCTGGCGGTCGCGCGAGGGCCGTGGCGCGCCGGGCGACGCCGAGGACAGGCGCGAATAGGCGCTGAGTGGGTGCTGAGTGGGTGCTGAGTGGGTGCTGAGTGGGTGCTGAGTGGGCGCGAAGCAGGTTCCGCGCGCGCCCTTGACCCGCCGATCCGGCCGCGCCTAGCCTCTTCGTACGCCTGGCGGGGGCGATTAGCTCAGCGGTTAGAGCGCCCGGTTTACACCCGGAAGGTCGGAGGTTCGATCCCTCCATCGCCCACCATGCCCACGATGCGCACCGGCGGCCCGGTGCCGGCGCCGCGGCGGTGCGTTGCCGCGCCCGGAGGCGCGCGCCTACACTCGCCGCGATCCCGTCGGTGCGTCGAAGGCGGAGGACCGTGAGCAAGAGCAAGCACGAGTGGAGCGAGACGACGCACGCGAAGGCGACTGCGCGCGCAAAGGAGCGCCGCGAGCGCTTCGAGTCCTCTTCCGGCGCCGAGGTGGAGGCGCTCTACGCCCCGGAAGACCTCGCGGAGTGGAACTACCACGAGCAGCTGGGCTACCCGGGCGAGTTCCCGTTCACGCGCGGCGTGCAGCCCACCATGTACCGCGGCCGCCTGTGGACCATGCGCCAGTACGCGGGCTTCGGCGACGCCGAGGAGTCCAACCGCCGCTACAAGTTCCTGCTGGAGCAGGGCCAGACCGGCCTCTCCGTCGCCTTCGATCTCCCCACGCAGATCGGCTACGACTCCGATTCCCCGGAGGTGGTCGGCGAGGTGGGCAAGGTCGGCGTCGCGATCTCCTCGCTGGAGGACATGGAGACCCTGACGGCGGGCATCCCGCTGGACCGCATCACCACCTCCATGACCATCAACGCCACGGCCCCCATCCTGCTGGCGTTCTACGTCGCGGCTGCGCGCCGCCAGGGCGTCGACGTCTCGAAGCTCGGCGGGACGATCCAGAACGACATCCTGAAGGAGTACATCGCGCGGGGGACGTACATCTTCCCGCCGCGCCCGTCGCTGCGCCTGATCACGGACACGTTCGCGTGGTGCCGCGAGGCGGTCCCGGACTGGAACACGATCTCGATCTCCGGGTACCACATGCGCGAGGCGGGCTGCACCGCCGCGCAGGAGATCGCCTTCACCTTCGCGAACGCGATCGAGTACGTGGACGCCGCGATCGCCCGCGGACTGGCGTTCGATGAGCTCGGCGGGCGGCTCGCCTTCTTCTGGGCGTGTCACTCCAACTTCCTGGAGGAGGTGTCGAAGTTCCGCGCCGGCCGGCGCATCTGGGCAAAGATCGCGAAGGAGCGGTACGCCTCGAAGGACCCGCGGGCGCAGATGCTGCGCTTCCACACGCAGACGGGGGGCGCCACGCTCACCGCGCAGCAGCCGTTGAACAACGTGATCCGCACGACATTGCAGGCGATGTCCGCCGTCCTCGGCGGCACGCAGTCACTGCACACCAACTCCTTCGACGAGGCGCTGTCGCTGCCGTCCGAGGGGGCCGTGGAGCTCGCGCTGCGCACGCAGCAGGTGATCGCGTACGAGACCGGCGTGGCCGACACCATCGATCCGCTGGCCGGCTCGTACTTCGTCGAGGCCAGCACCGACCGCATCGAGCAGGAGGTGTGGGCCTACCTCGACCGCATCGCGGACATCGGTGGGGCGCTGGAGGGCATCGAGCAGGGGTTCCAGCAGCGCGAGATCCAGGAGAGCGCCTACCGCCTGCAGCGCCAGCTGGAAGCGAACGATCGCGTGGTCGTCGGCGTCAACCAGTTCGTCACCGGGGGCGAGCGCCCGCCCGAGCTCCTGCGCATCGACCCCGAGGTGGGACGCAAGCGCGCGGCCCAGCTCGCCGCCCTGCGTGCGCGCCGCGACGCGGCGGCGGTGGAGTCCGCACTCGCGAAGATCCGCGCCGCGGCCCGCACCGACGAGAACATGATGCCCCTGCTGCTGGAGGCGGCGGAGGCGTACGCCACCGTCGGCGAGATCTGCGGTGTGCTGCGCGAGGAGTGGGGCGAGTACCACGAGGTGCTCACGATTTGAGCCCGACTTGAGCACCGACCCGGGCACCGAGCGCGCGACCGGTTCAATCCCGCCGGACGACGTGGAGCGGGCGGTGGCCGCGCTGCTGGAGGACAACGCCCGCGCGCGCGCGGAGCTCATCGAGGCGATCGCCGGGCTGTCCGAGCAGGAACGTCGTGAGCGGTGGGCGGACGGCTGGTCGCTGTACGAGATCGTGGCCCACATCGCAGCGTGGCAGGACGGCTTCGCGGCGGCGCTCGAGTGCGCAGTGCGCGGCGAGCGCCCGCAGGTGCCGGGCTTCGACAGCTCGCTGGCGGACGCCACGGATCGCTACAACGCCATCGTGGCCGCCGCGGTCACGGACGTGAGCTGGGAGGACCTGCTGTCGCGCCTCGAGACGGCGCGCGCGCGCCACGAGGCGGCCGTGCGCAGCGTCCCCGCAGCCATCCCCGCGGACCGCTTCGAGGACGGTCGCAGCGCGCGCCGCCTCGCCTCCTCCGCGAACCACGACCGCGAGCACATCCCGGAGATCCTCGCGTGGCGCCGCCGCCGGGGCCTCCAGGACGCGGCAGGTGGGCACGTGCATCCCGGCGTCCAGTGAACGAGCATCCGGACGAACGCATCGAATGAGGGGCACCGCGTGATCGATCGCATTCATCACATCGCCGTCGTCGTGAAGAGCGCGGATGCCGCGCTCGGGTTCTTTCGCGACATCGTGGGCCTGCAGGTCACGGCGGACGAGGTGCTGGAGGAGCAGGGCGTGCGCGGCGTGCTCCTCGCGCTGGGGGAGAACGAGATCGAGCTCATCGAACCCGTGCGGGACGACACCGGTGTTGCGCGGTACCTGGCGAGCAAGGGTGAGACGCTGCACCACGTCTGCTTCCGCACCGACGACATCGATGCGGAGCTGGCGCGCCTGAAGTCGCTCGGCGTCGAGCTCGTGGACGAGGCGGCACGCACCGGGCTCGCCGGGCGCATCGCCTTCATCCACCCGCGCGCGATGCACGGCGTGCTCGTGGAGCTCGCGGAGCCGCCCGCCGGGTCCCACGAGTCGACGAACAAGGGCATCGATCACCTCGCCGTGCTCGTGTTGGATTACCCGGCAGCGCGCGAGACGTGGAAGCGCACGCTGGGGTTGGAGGTCGTGAACGAGATCCCCGTGCCCGCGCGCCAGATGCTGATCGCGCAGGTCCCCAGCGGCCAGTGCACCATCGAGCTGCTCTCCGCCACCGCCCCCGACTCGCCGATGGCGCAGCGCATCGCCCAGAACGGCGAGGGGATGTCCTCGATGATGGCGATCGAGGTTCCCGACCTGGCGGCACAGGTCGCCCGATTCCGGGCGGCCGGGTACACGCTCCCCGATCCCGCGCCGGGCCCCCTGCCGGCGAGCATCACCAGCACGATCAGCGCGGACCAGACGTTCGGCCTCGGGGTCCAGATGATCCAGTACGGTGTGACCGCGTAGCAGCGACTGGCGCGCCGCGCGCGACTCGGCCAGACTGGCACCGGCGCGCCCCGAGCGGGGAGTGGAGGCGAGGTGACCGTGGAAGAGCGTCCCATCCGCATCCTGATTGCCAAGCCCGGCCTGGATGGCCACGACCGGGGTGCGAAGGTGGTCGCGCGCGCGCTGCGCGACGCCGGGATGGAGGTCATCTACACCGGCATCCGGCAGACACCGCGGATGATCGCGGAGGCCGCGCTGCAGGAGGACGTGCAGGTCATCGGGCTCTCCATCCTCTCCGGCGCGCACCTCGAGCTCTTCCCGCGCGTCCTCGAGGAGCTCAGCGCACGCGGCGTGGACGACGTGCTGCTCTTCGCCGGGGGCATTATCCCCGAGGTGGACGTGCCCGCCGTGAAGGAGATGGGCTTCGCCGCCGTCTTCGGGCCCGGCACGGACACGAAGGACATCATCGATTTCGTGAAGCAGCACGCCCCGCGGCGCGCCTAGCCGGCGGACCGCGACGATGGATGTCCCCGCGCCGGTCACCGATCCCGCCGCGATCGCGCTCGTGGAGGGCATCGTCCGCGGCGATCGCCGCGCGCTGGCGCGCGCGCTCACGCACGTCGAGGCGGACAGCACCGTCGGGCGGCAGGTGCTCGCGGCGCTCTACTCCCGCACCGGGCGCGCCCAGACGATCGGCATCACCGGCTCCGCGGGCACCGGGAAGTCCACGCTGGCCGGCGCGCTTGCCAGAGAGGAACGCCGACGCGGCCGCAGCGTCGGGATCATCGCCGTCGACCCTTCCTCGCCGTTCTCGCACGGCGCGATCCTGGGCGATCGCATCCGCATGCAGGACTTGACCGCCGACGGCGGCGTCTTCATGCGGTCGATGGCCAGCCGGGGCAACCTCGGCGGGCTCTCGGAGAGCGCCGGCGGCGCCATCGATGTCCTCGATGCGGCCGGCTTCGACGTCGTGCTCGTGGAAACGGTCGGCGCGGGCCAGGACGAGGTGGAGGTGGCGAACGCCGCCGGGACCACCGTGCTCGTCACCACGCCCGCGGCGGGCGACGAGATCCAGTCGATGAAGGCCGGCCTCATGGAGGTCGCGCAGATCATGGTCGTGAACAAGTCGGACCTGGCCGGGGCCGACAGCGCGGTGGCGCAGCTGCGCTCGCTCCTCGCGATAGCGGAGCACGGCGCGTGGGAGCCGCCGATCCTGAAGGTCACCGCGCGCGCCGGCGAGGGCGTTGCGGATCTCGTCGACGCGATCGATCGCCACCAGCACCACATCCGGGCGTCCGAGCACGCACCCGAGGAGCGGCGGATGCTGGCCGAGCGGCAGGTGGTTGCCCTCGCCCGCGCCGCGCTGCATCGCGAGGCCCTGATCGCCGCGAACGCGAACGGCGCGCTCGCCGCGCTCGTCGATGATGTCGCGCGGCGCACCCGCGACCCCCGCAGCGCCGCCGAGGCGCTCCTCCGCGCGATCCGCAGCGCGTGGGCGAGCGGGACCCGCGGACCGGAGGAGCGGGGGCCCCGTCCGTGACGCTGCGGCTCTACCTCGTGCGGCACGGGCAGACGGATGGCAACGCCGAGGGCCGCTCGCAGGGCCGCCGCGATGTCCCGCTGAACGACCGCGGCCGGCGGCAAGCCGCGGCGCTCGCCGAGCGGCTGCGCGAACGGCCGCTGGTGGCGGTGTACGCCAGTCCGCTGCTGCGCAGCCTCGCGACCGCGCAGATGATCGCCGCGCCGCATCGCCTGGACGTGCAGACCGACGCGCGGCTCGCCGAGCTCGACCAGGGGCTGCTCGACGGCCTGACCGGCGAGGAGATGCGCCGCGACTACGCGGACTTCCTGTCGCAGTGGCGCGATGGCGATCCGGCGGACCTCGTCATGCCCGGCGGGGAGTCGATGCGTGATGCGCAGGCGCGCATGGTCGCCGCCACCGAGGCCATCGCAGCGCAGTGGCCCGGCGGCGAGGTGGTCGCCGTCGGTCACAACCTCGCGACGCGCGCCTTCCTCTGCCACGCACTCGGCGTCCCGATCACGACCTTCCGGCGCTTCCGCCACGATGTCGCCTCGTACGCCGAGCTCGAGCGACTGCCCGCGGGCGGGTGGCTGGTCCTGCGCCTGAACGAGCGTTGCCATCTGCCGGGCGACTAGCCGTTCTGTTCCGGGAGCCTGGTGTCGTGGGCACCGTCGCCCGCGCCCCTCGCACCCCGCGTCGACCTGTGTCGACCTGCACGAGCTGTGGCGACAGGATTCTGTCCTGAGTGACGCGTTATTGCCCCAGCCCGGCGCGAGGGATATCGTGCACGCAGGCGGGATGGCTCCTGGGGGAGTCCGGCAGGGATGCCCGGCCAGTGCGTGTGCGTCTCCCAGCGTTCGGTCCCGCCCACATGGTGCTCGCGATCGCGCTGCTGCTGCTCGCGTTGTTCGTGTACGCCGCGATCCAGACCGCCGCGCAGTCGTATCGCCTCCGCCAGCACGAGCGCGAAGTGTTCCTGCAGGTGCAGGAGCTGCGCGCGCAGCGCGCCGAGCTCCAGGGCCTGCTCACCTACCTCCGCTCCGACGAGTACATCGAGGCCTTCGCGCGCCAGCAGTTCGGGCTCGTGAAGCCGGGCGAGATCCTGGTGCAGGTGGACGCTCCCGCGCCGCCGCCGGTCCAACGGCACCCCGGCGAGAAGTGGTGGGAGGCACTCTTCGGCACCAACCCGGCGGATGCCGCATCCGTGCGGTAGCCTGCGGACACGCCTCGCGCCCGCGCCTACCCGCCTCGCGGTACCCTTGCCGCGATGACCACGCCTGACGTTTCCGTCCCGCTCGCCCTCCCCCGCAATCGCCGCACCGGGGCGTTCGAACGCCAGGTCGCGCGCGCGATCGCGCCGCACGTAAGGGCCGAGGTACCCCTCGTCGTGGCCTGCTCGGGCGGGCCGGACTCGCTCGCCACGCTGGTCGCCGTCGCGCGCACGCGCCCCGCGCAGGGGGTGACCGCCGCCCAATTCGATCACCGCTTGCGCCCCGCATCCGAGGTCGCCGAGGAACGGCGACTGGTGCAGGCGGTCGCGCGCGCCATCGGCGCGGGATTCGCCGGGGGCCGCGCGGGCAGGGTCCCGGTCGATCGCGCGGAGTCCGCCGCGCGCGAGGCGCGCTACCGCTGGCTGGCGCGCGCGTGCACCACTGTCTCCGCCGCCGCCTGCGTCACCGGTCACACCCTGGACGACCAGGCGGAGACCGTGCTCCTGCGCCTCGTCCGGGGCACGGGCATCGGCGGCGCCGCGGGCATGGCGGAGGTGAGCCCCTGGCCGATCCCGCCACGCGGGCCGCGCGCGCGCAGCGGCCCGCTGCTCCTGCGGCCGCTGCTCGGCATCGGGCGCGCGGCGGTGGAGGACTATCTCGACGCGCTGGGTCTTGCCGCCGCCCGCGATCCCTCGAACGACACGCTGGAATACGCCCGAAACCGCGTGCGCCAGCGCGTGATGCCGGAGCTCCGTGCGCTGAACCCGCGCTCCGCGGAGCAGATCGCCGGATTCGCCGCACGAGCCCGCGCCGACGACGCGGCACTGGGGGAGTGGGCCGCGGCCGCGGCCGCCGCGCTCGCCGGGCCGGGCGAGCGAGGGCCCGCGGGCAGCATCGCGCTGGACCGCGGGGCGCTCCTCGAACTCCCGGTGGCCGTTGCCGTGCGGGTCGTGCGGATCGCCGCAGGCACCCTCGGCGTCGCGCTGGAGCGCGGCCAGGCCGAGGCCACGTTGCACGCCGCCGCCGCACGCGGCCGGCGGGCCGCCCTTGGGGGCGGGGTGGAGGCATGGCGCGACGGGGCGTGGCTGCGCATCGGGCGGGCCGGGAGCGGGGGAGATTCGGCGAGAAGTTGTTCGTAACCCGCTGGCGCGGGGAGCGATTCGGGGTATACTTCGTAAGTTGCCTCGGAGCGGGTACCCCAACACCTGACCCCGGCGCCAATCGAGGACATTCCAAAAGAATGTTCTCAGGAACGCGCCTCACGGGTTGACCCACGGGTACGCGTTTCGTAGCATCTCTATTTGTCGCCCGTGGGGCGGCAGCGCACATTAACATCTGGATAGCAGGCAGAATCTGAACAGTGATCCCCGTCAATCCGGGGTCCTGGCAGAGTGCAACGTCGTTCGCGGCCCTCGGGTCGGGAGCGGCTCGTGCTGTGTCCGGACCTGGGTGAGACATTTGAAGCAGGTAATTTCCCACTTCGGTGGGGTGACTCTTCACTCTTAATGGAGAGTTTGATCCTGGCTCAGGATAAACGTTGGCGGCGTGCCTAACGCATGCAAGTCGCACGGGGGCTTCGGCCCTAGTGGCGGACGGGTGAGTAACACGTAGGGACCTGCCCGGAAGTGGGGGACAACTTCCCGAAAGGGAAGCTAATACCGCATACGGTCTACGGACCAAAGCAGCAATGCGCTTCTGGAGGGTCCTGCGGTGGATTAGCTTGTTGGTGGGGTAATGGCCTACCAAGGCGACGATCCATAGCTGGTCTGAGAGGATGATCAGCCACACTGGGACTGAGACACGGCCCAGACTCCTACGGGAGGCAGCAGCGAGGAATTTTGCACAATCGACGCAAGTCGGATGCAGCAACGCCGCGTGGGGGAAGAAGGCTTTCGAGTTGTAAACCCCTTTTGTGAGGGAAGAAGATCTGACGGTACCTCACGAATAAGTCACGGCTAACTACGTGCCAGCAGCCGCGGTAATACGTAGGTGGCGAACGTTGTCCGGATTTACTGGGCGTAAAGCGCGC
>Ga0172380_10003306_pt1 | contig 22421 bp, 16 predicted proteins | sample Leawe162metaG_FD_119747 | JGI IMG/M metagenome (GOLD analysis project Ga0172380, IMG submission 119747) | Leachate microbial communities from a municipal landfill in Southern Ontario, Canada - Leachate well 162 metaG | ecosystem: Engineered > Solid waste > Landfill > Unclassified | place...
GATGCTTGCGGCGCGGCTTTTAATCCTGCGGTAAAATCAGTCACAACTTCGCTTGGCGTATTCTCTACCCAACTTGGTGAGTCGGGTGATTGTCCGTTGAATTTAGATTTTAATAGTGATTCATATTATCTCGGCATAACCATTGGCGCTGATTCAGAAATGACTCCGAGAAAACGTATTGGCGCGGCCGGTTACGCTTTTAATGCGGATTTATTGGATGGTTTAACCACCTCTCTGGTCGGCGGCGCCTCTTCTTTTGTTCCCGCAACTGACGCTTCAGGAAATTTAGTTTTAACCGCCAATGTTACTTTTGACACACCCACTTTTTTTCTTGATTCTACTAATGATAATATTGGTATTGGTACCATTACACCAACCGCGACTCGTACCCTGGATTTAACGACGGCGAAAAAATATGGCATTTATGCCTCCTCAAGCGCGGCCATAAACCACATGGCGGTAATTTATGCCGAGGCAACGGACACAACAAACGTTGATCAGATGGGCGGATATTTTTCTTCAGCGAGTCCGAGCGGGAAGGGCGTTTATGGGGCAGCGGTTACAACGGGAAATCCGCTTGTCGCGAACCAGGGAGGATATTTTACCGCGGCTGGTGATTCGGGGCAGGGTGTTTATGGCGAAGGTTCAGCCTCTGGCGCTGTGACAAATTACGGGGGATATTTTGTGACACAAGGCGATACAGGATATGCAATTAGGGGCTTGGCTATGGCTACGGGTGGCGTAAACTATGGCGGATATTTTAGAGCAAATGGTCCGGGCGGCTATGGAGTTTATGGCTACGCGGCGGATGCAAGTGCAGTGGCAAACTACGGCGGATATTTTACGGCAGCGGGTACAGGCGCGGGAACAAGCGGTGTTTACGGTTTGGCATCGGGGGCTGGGGCAGTTTATGGTGTTAGAGGAGAAGTTTCAAACGCAACCGCAGTAACAAACTATGGTGGATATTTTACCGCGGCTGGCAGTGGAGCTCTCGCGAGCGGTGTTTACGGAGAGGCTACTGCCGCCGGTTCAGTTATAGGTGTTAGGGGTTATGCGTCAGACCTTACTGCCGGAATTACAAATTATGGCGGATATTTTTCAGCTCAAGGCGGTACAGCCCGTGCCGTTTTTGGTGATGCCACCAATAATGGAGCAGAAATAAACTATGGAGGATATTTTACAGCGAGAGGAAGTGCTGTTGGCACCTCTGGAGTTTATGGGGAGGCGAGCGCGTCGGCTGCAGTCTACGGCGTTTACGGAAAAGCTACTGACACTGGCGCGGTCGCGAATTATGGCGGATATTTTACTGCGGCTGGCGAGGACGGCGCTGCAGTTTATGGCGCAGCTACATCTGCGGCTGGCACGGCGAACAATGTAGGCGGATATTTTACGGCGGCGGGAGGTGGCGCAGATGCTTACGGCGTTTACGCTACTGTTACTGGGGGCGGCAACAACTTTGGTATTTATGCAAGTACGATATCAGCTACTGGCTGGGCTGGGTTTTTTAACGGTGGCAGGGGAATTTACGCTCTTCGTTTTTCAATTAATGACGGCATCACCGTGGTTGATTATAATACCATTGGTCCGGCCCTTGCAGGTCACGTTGCGGCAGGAGAAATTACCGATCAGAACGATCTTTTCATTAATGGTAACTTGGAAGTTGACGGTGCCGTTTGGCTTGATGGTGGGCATACTGATTTGGCAGAAATGGTGGCGTATAGCGGAGAGGGTGAAGCCGGCGATGTTGTTGTGGTTGATGAAAATAACGATAACTCGGCAAAGATTGCGGCCAAACCTTATGACCAAAGTATTCTTGGTATAATTTCTACCAAGCCGACATTGGTCATCACGGGTGATATCACGGAAGGAAAATTAATGGCCGTAGCCGGCCGCGTCCCAACCAAGGTGACAAATATAAATGGAGCAATTCATCGTGGTGACCCGCTCACAACTTCTTCTTTGCCCGGTTACGCCATGAAGGCAACTGAAGCAGGGCCGATTGTTGGAAAATCTTTAGGTGAATGTGACCAACAAGAATGCGTCATTTGGGTTTTCTTAAATGTCAGTTGGTACGGAGGAATATAAAATTAAAAAATATTTTAGTAAAACTCCTCATCTTTTGGTGGGGAGTTTTTGTTTTTTGGTGTTTGACAAGGTTGACAAAATGTTAAAAATATGCTATTATTAATTGTAAAATTAGAGATGGAGATTAAGTGAAATTTGCTTTAAAATAAAGGATAAAGCCAATTTCAGGTGACCTTCAACTTTTGGAGAACAACCGTTCCGCGAGAGGGCGGAACAAGGAGGATTTAGTGATGAAGACGACGATGATCGCGATGGTGCTTGTTTCCGTGTTCGCGACTGGCTGCTGGGATAGCTACCAGAACTACGGCGAAGACACTTCGCCCCTCGCGACTTGCGAGGTCGAGGTGACGACGAACGTGGTCGAGGTGGTGATCACGGTGGACGGCGTCGTGATCGGTGGCGTTGCGGAACTCGCGACGGGCATGCACACTTTCGCTGCTACGGCTCCCGGGTATTACCCGGCAAGCGTGGTTGCGGAAGTAACCGAAGCATGCGCTCCGGTCGAACTCCAGCTCTTCCCGGATCTCGCCGGTGACTACGATCTCGTGCTACACAATAGCATCTATGATCGGCTGCTGCTCCACCTCGACCAGGATGAGGAAGGCAACCTCGTCGGCTACGACTGGTACACTGATGATCCGGGACACAGCTTCCAGGATTTCACCGGCACTGTTTCGTTCGATGGAGAAGTTCATCTCCTCTCGGACGATTCGGTCCGGCTGAATCTCACTGGCCGCTGGACTCCTCCGGGAATTGGTGGCGTCAGCCGTATCGTCGGCAACTGGACCTCCGCTGCGGGAGGCGACGGAGACTGGCTCGCCGAGTCGCGACCGTAGGTTACGACTCGAACCGGCATCTGGCAGAAATCGTGAAGAACGATTCTGTCGGATGCCGGTGTTTTTATTTCAGAAAATCTAAAGAAGCACGCCTTGACTTTTGAGACATAATATATATGATAACGGCATAGATGGTCGGCTAGAGGTAGCCGACACAAGGAGGAGAAAGATGAAAAAGGGGAACGGAAGGATCAAGGGGCTCTTTTTGATCGTCATCGCGACGATCGCGATTCTCGCCTATGCCGCTTGTGGCGACGACGAGCAGTTGTGTCCCAGCGCAGGGGACTGCATGGGACGGGAGTGCGGGCCGGATCCGGTTTGCATGACATCGTGCGGTGCATGCTCAATCGGAGAAGCATGTTCGGCGGACGGGATATGTATGCCGGACTGCGTGTCCAACTGCGCCGGCCGCGAGTGCGGATGGGACCCGGTCTGCGGCAACATGTCTTGCGGGACATGCCCGGCGGATCGGCCCAACTGCAATGCCACTACGGGGACTTGTTCGACTGATGGCCCGGATTGTCCGGCAGACCGCGACTGCGCCGGCCGCGAGTGCGGCCTCGATCCAATCTGCAGCGTTTCCTGCGGGACGTGTTCGGGCGGTGAGACGTGCAGTTCATCAGGAAGATGTGTTTGCGCTCCCAACTGCTCCGGCCGCGAGTGTGGGCTTGACCCAGTTTGTAGCGTCTCCTGCGGGACGTGTTCAAGCCCAGAGACATGCACTCCATCTGGAACGTGCAACTGTACCAGGAACTGCGCCGGCCGTGAATGTGGTCCCGATCCGATTTGTGGCGTTTCCTGCGGCTCGTGTTCAGCTGGCTCATGCACCACGACGGGCACGTGCACCACGTGTTCATCCGGCGCAACGGAGTCGTGCGCCAATCTTTGCGGTTCGGCTGGCACGCGGAGTTGTAGTGTTTCGGGCGAATGGGGGCGGTGTCAGGGTGGGACTGCTCTGGTTCCTGTGGCTCTTACGGATGACACCTACATCGACAACGACCCCCCAACTGTCAACCACGGAACCGAAGAATTCGTGATCATAGGAAAGGGCGTTGCCGCTGACCCACGTCGCCTAGCATTCTTCCGTTTTGATGCGGATTTGGATACGTGGCGGGCGGAGGGCGCCACGTCGATAATTCAGGCCGACCTGAGCGTATACGTGAGTGACCGCTTAGGCAGTCAACTTGAACTCTATGGTCTCTCAAATACGACCGGTGGTACTTGCGTGTGGAATGAAGATACACTGACGTATTACACCCAAGTCACCGCAGGAAGCACGAACTGCTATCCGGACCCGCTTGGCTGGGTCTACCCCGACATTTCGATGATTGTGGATTACTCGATGGGCTACGTGGATATCACGGCGTATGTCCAGTGGCTTTGGGACGGCGCGGAGAACGACGGCTTCATGTTGACGAACAATTCGGGGAGTTCCACTCCGTTTGCACGGTTGATTATCAACAGCACCGAGAATTCCCGGGATCCACCGAGCGTTTTGGTGAGAGTATCCTGCGAATAGCAGGAGAGCGGGCCGTGGACGGATTGTCTTAGCCCTCAGTACATAGATCGACGGGTGGCTGAATCTGGGTAGCCGAGTCACGGACGTGACCTAAACCGGCATCTGGCAGAAATCGCGAAGAACGATTCTGTCAGGTGCCGGCATTTTTTATTATAGAATTTTTCTTGACTTGATTTTTATGCTATAATTACTTAATTAATTTAACCGCTTATCCCCTAAAGTGAGTCTTTTGGGGAAAGTAAAACTTAAATATGAACACAATCGCGAACATTTGTGACAAGCTAGTGAAAGTTTGCCTAGCTTTTTTAGTTTTTGTTTTGCCAGTATTTTTTCTGCCATGGACGTTTGAAACTCTGGATTTTAACAAACAAAATATGTTGATCATTCTTACTCTTTTGGCCGGTCTAGCCTGGCTTGGGAAGATGATCGCTTCAAGACAAGTAACCTTAAGGAGAAGTTTTTTAAATGTATTAATTTTGTTATACACTGCGATTTATACTTTAGCGACGATTTTTTCATTCGATAAAATAAGAAGCTTTATCGGCGCATCTGGGCTCGAAAAGGAAGGGCTTGTGACAGTTCTTTGTTTTGTTGTTTTATACTTTATTATTATTAACAATTTCCGTGATATAAAGGCGATAAAAAATTTACTTTACGCCTACCTTCTAGGCGCGGGGCTTGTAACAATATGGACAACACTCGCTTTTTTTGGAGTGTTGCCATCAGTGTTAATTTCTAGCCAGGCTCTAAACACGGTCGGCACCCTTAACGCTTTAGGAATTTTTCTTGTAGCCGCGTTTGTTTTACTTTGCCCACTATTTTTAGGAGCTGAAACGGAAAAGGGCAAGAGCAGTAAAAAAGATCTTATAATAAAAATTGTGATGGCTGTAGTCGCCGCTCTTATGCTTTTTATCTTGGCGACGATTGATAACTGGACCGTATGGGCAATTTTTGTCCCGGCTATCGCCTTGATTTTAGCTTTTGCCATTATCAGAGCCCATGAAATCAAAAATTTAGGATGGTTATCTTTGCCCATGGCAGCTTTTGTTATCGCAGTTCTTTTATTTTTTATTAATACTCCGATTCCTTCACGTTTGCCGGCGGAAATTATGCCCTCTTTTTCTGCGAGTAGCGGGATTGCGAGGCAGACCTTGAGGGAGTCGCCGCTTTTGGGTTCTGGGCCGAGCACATATGTTTTTGATTATGCCAAATACAAGCCAGAGGGAGTAAATGAAACGCAACTTTGGGATGTTAAATTTGATCGCTCCGCCTCACGAGTATTAACCATGCTTACGACCACCGGGCTTTTTGGGATTATTTCATGGCTGTTTGTTGTAGTCTTTTTGGGAGTTTTGGTTATTATTAATTTGATCAAAGAAAAATCCGGAGCGCTGTGGCTCAACCAATTGGCTGTTGGCGGAGCTTGGTTTGCCTTGCTTCTCGCAAAATTTATCTATTCTTCAAATTTAACTTTGGAATTTTCTTTCTGGATTCTTACGGCAATTTTAGTGGTTATGACCTCTCATAAATTTTGGGAAATTTCTTTGAGTGGCGCGCCACGCATTTCCTTGATTTTGTCTTTTGCTTTAGCCCTCGGGTTGATTTTAACAGTCTCGTCGTTTTATCTTGTCGGCGAGCGCTATGCGGCTGACGCGAAGTTTGTCCAGGCAATAACATCCTTTAATAAAGGAGAAGACTTAAGCAAGTCTACGGAACTTTTGAATCAAGCTGCTTCATTAAACCAACACAACGATGTTTATCTCAGAAATTTAGCTCAAAGTTTGCAGGCTGAAATAAATCAGACGATGGCAGCCAAACCTTCCGAGGATGTGGCTAAAAAAATTCAGGATTTGGTGGCGGCTGATGTCCAGGTGGCAAAGCGCGCAACCGAAATTTCTCCAAAAAATTCAGCTAATTGGGCGACGCTAGCGTCAATTTATCAAACAATCATGTCTCTTATCTCTGGAGCCGATGAATGGGCAGTGAATTCTTGGCAGAAGGCGATTGAGCTTGAGCCGTCGAGCCCGTATCTTTACACAGAGTTGGGAAAAACTTACGCGGCAATGGCCGATATGCTCGCGCCAAGTCTTCAATCGAAAGACGATAAGGTAAAAGCTGACGCTGAGACTAAGGTCAAGGAATATTTAACTAAAGCCGAGGAACAACTTAATAAGGCGATTGAAATCAAGGCGGATTATGCGCCAGCACATTTTGAATTGGCTTTAGTGTATGGCCGTCAGGGAAAAATAAATGAGGCAATTAGTAAATTGGAAACCATTCAAGATTCTTTGTCGAACGACGTCGGCGTTGCTTTTCAGCTCGGCTTACTCTATGCGCAAAATAAAGAACTGGACAAAGCTACAGCTGAATTGGAAAAGGCAGTTGAACTTGCGCCAAGCTTTGCTAACGCGCGGTGGTATTTAGCGGCAATTTATGAGGAGCAGGGCAAAAAAGATTTAGCGTTGGCGCAGCTGGAAGAAATTTTAAAGACCAATCCGGATAATGAGACTGTTAAGCAGAAGATCGAGTCTTTAAAAAATCCAGCAGCCGAAGAAACCACGCCTTTACCAAATCCAATCCCCGAAACGGTTCCGGCACAATAGAAATTATTGACAAAATTATAACTTGTTGTAATCTAGGATAATCTCCCGCTCAGATTTTTGGACTTGGGCCTATAGTATAGTAGTAAAACGCCTCCATGGCATGGAGGAGTCGAGGGTGCGATTCCCTCTAGGTCCACCAGAAACTTGAGCGGGAGGTTTTGTCTAAAAATTTAAGAGGTAGATTATTAAATTATGTCCTTCAAAGTCGGAATTGTTGGCCTGCCAAACGTTGGTAAATCAACCCTTTTTAAAGCGTTGACCAGAAAGCAAGTAGACATCGCCAACTATCCTTTTTGTACTATTGAACCAAATGTTGGTACGGTTGCCGTGCCCGATTTTCGACTGCAAAAATTGGCCGATTTATATAATTCCGCGAAAATTGTTCCGACTGTAATTGAATTTGTTGATATAGCCGGATTGGTAAAGGGTGCGCATGAAGGTCAGGGCTTGGGCAATAAATTTTTATCGCACATCAGAGAAGTTGATGCCATTTGCCAGGTAATCCGGGCGTTCGAAGATCCAAATGTTATTCACGTTGACGGAAAAATTAATCCAATTTCCGATTTAGAAGTTATAAATTTAGAATTAATTTTTGCCGACCAGGATTCAGTGAAAAAACGTTTGTCGAGTTTAGCCAGTGAGCTCAAAGGCTCGAAGGAAAAAATGCTGGTTAAAACAAATGAGACGGTTTTGAAAATTAAAGAAGGGCTGGAAAAAGGAATTATGGCCTCGAAGCTCGGCCTTAGTGAAGAAGAAAAATTTTTAGTTAAAGAATTGAATTTATTGACTCTGAAGCCGGCACTTTATGCCTTAAACGTGGCTGAGGCAGACACCAAGGCCGAGAAAAAGGAAATTTTAGAAAAATTTAAGTTGGCGCTCGATCCGGAAAAAGTGATTTTGGTTTCAGCAAAAATTGAGTCAGAGGTAGCGGAATTGCCGCCCGAAGAAGCAAAAAATTATTTGAAAGAATTAGGGGTAGAGGAATCGGGTTTAGATAAATTAATTCGGGTGAGTTATCATGAATTAAATTTAATTACCTTTTTTACGGCTGGGCCGAAAGAAGCGCACGCTTGGACGATTATTCGGGAAACTTTGGCGCCGCAGGCTGCCGGAAAAATTCATTCTGACTTTGAGCGCGGTTTTATCGCGGCAGAAATAATTAATTGGAAAGATTTGCTGGACGTCGGAGGCGATGTGAAAGCCAAAGAAAAAGGATTGATTCGCCTGGAGGGTAAAGAATACGTGATGCAAGATGGCGATGTGGTTGAGTTTAGGTTTAGCGTATAATAAAAAAATTCCTCGCTGTCTTGCGAGGAATTTTTATAATGACTAGCCAGGGATAAAAAGTAAGATTTCTCGCCGAACGAACTGGTCTGGGCGGAAGTAGAGGATGGAGTTACGAGGCGTGGTTTTTAAAAATGAATATTTTCTTAATTCTTTTGGCAGAGGATCGGCAACAGTAAAGCCGATTTTTTTTATTTCATCTAAAATTGGTAAAAAGAAATCTTGTTTTTCTGTATGAAAAACAGGGAAGATAATAGAAATTTTTCCCTCTGGCCTTATAATTTTTTTGAATTCTTGAAAAGCAGCTAAATACAAATCGGAAAGCTCTTTCATAGTTTCTTTTATTTTTTCCAGCGGTTCATCTCCTTTAAGCGGCGGTCCGAGATATGGTTCGCTAATAATCGCGTCGATTGATTGAGGGGGAAATTTATTGGAGAGGTGGTGTACATCGCACTCCAGTAATTGATAATCGGCAGTTGGCAGTTGATAATTTTTTTTCAGCCACTCCAAGTTTTCTCTTGCTCCTGATAGAGTTTCGGTGTTGACGTCCGAGCCAATCAAATTTTTATATCCCCAAAGCAACGCCTCTTCCAAAATTGTTCCAAAACCGCAGAAAGGATCGAGGATTGTCTCGTCTTTTTCAACCTTCGCGAAGTTTATCATGGTTTTAGCGAGTTTCGGCGGCATGAGCCCAACCTTCATACTGCGAGCCGGCCGGCCGTAATCGCGAAAACTTAAGTCCTCAAATTCTTGGACAGCCAAAGTTTTGCCAAGATAAGTTTTTTCTTTACCTATCAAAAAAATTAATTCGGCACCGGCTTCAGTCAATAATTTATTTTTCTTAACCACAACAGAACTTAAATTATTCTCTTTTGAGGTTACCCACCTAGCTTGGATTTTTACGTCTTTAAGCAAATCTTTAATCGCCATAGCCAGATTTTTTATTTTCTGACTTTCTTTTTTAAGGCGCGCAGTGGAAACATCTTCTTCTAATTTATAGAAACTAAAGCCGAAATAAATTTTTTTTGCTGAATAATTTTTTAATATTTCAGCAATGTCTTCGGCGGCTAATTCATCCGGCATTTCAAGAATTTTTCCGAATTTAACCGTACCGCCAAGACGCGGCATAACGTCGTTTGCGGAAAGTTCACCCTGAATGTCAACCAAAATAGCCTCGTCCGAGAGAGAAGAAAAGGTCGCTCGTTTGCCAAAAATAGCAGCGATTTCAGCGCTTGACAAAGCTGGATTTCTGCCTAAAATAAAAAAGTATTGCATATTGGTGGACATTGCCTTGGTTTGGCTTTATTATACCACATCTTGCGCAAATTTTAGTCCTGTGCTAAACTTTTAGAAACTTTAAATTTAAATAGTTTTATGAAACACTACGAATTATTGTACATCATTCCGGGTAAATACACAGAGGAAGAGATGGAAGGGATCAGCGGAAAAATCAACGAGATTGTCAAAAAACATGGCGGAGAGATAACCTCGACCGACAATTTAGGTTCCAAAAAATTGGCCTACCCCATTGCGAATACGCAGGTTGGAAATTATCTTGTGATTGAGTTTAACAGTGAACCGGAAAAAATTAAAGAGCTTGGGGGAGAATTAAAATTGACTCCTGAAATTTTGAGATTTGGTATCACTATTAAGAAACTTAAAACTCAGGCAGAGATAGACGCCGCAAAAGTCAGAAAAGAAAAAATGGCCCAAAAACAAAAAGCAGAAGAGGTAAAAGCTGAACCGGCGCCGAAAGTCAGCCTTGAAGAACTGGATAAAAAGCTTGGAGAAATTCTTGAAGGGGATATTATTTAAAAATATAATCTCTAAATAGAAAATTTATGAATCTGAATAAGGCAATGATTATTGGCAACGTGACCCGCGACCCAGAGGTAAAAACTACTCCTTCAGGGCAAAGCGTCACTTCTTTTTCCGTAGCGACAAACCGCGTTTGGACAAACGCGCAGGGGCAAAAACAAGAAGCAGTAGAATATCACAATATTGTTGCCTGGGGAAAGTTAGCGGAAATTTGCGGCCAGTATTTGAATAAAGGGAAAAAGATTTATGTTGAAGGGAGACTCCAGACAAGAGATTGGCAAGGACAAGATGGTATAAAAAGATATAAAACAGAAATTGTCGCGGAAAATATGATTATGTTGGATCGGGGCGGCGCGCCGGGCGGCAGTTCGGGCAGAGAACCAGCGGCAAACCCACCGATGGAAGAACAGGCTCCTGCCGAAGAGCCGCAAGAAGAAGAAATTAAAGTCGAAAATATTCCTTTTTAAACTATGATGAGACAACAAAATTCTAGCACAACAAGCACCGGGAAAAAGACCTGTTATTTCTGCGCTGACAACGTCAGAGAAATTGATTTTAAGGATGAAACAGTTCTCCGAAAATTTATTTCTTCTTACGGAAAAATTGTTCCACGCCGAAGAAGTGGTGTTTGTTCAAAACATCAACGTAAATTGGCGTTGGCAATAAAGCGAGCGAGAATTGCCGGGATTTTACCCTTCACAAATAAGTAAACATGGCGATGTGATAAAATCCACTCTTTAAAATGAGTGGATTTTGTAATAAGAAGTATATCTAAAAGCGGAGTTCTATGGTGCCCAAAAAGATGAGTTTAAAAAAAGAAAAAGGCAGACAAGAAAAATTTTTATTGAGGGCGAAAATTATTTCATTGATTAGAGATTTTTTTTGTAAAGAAAATTTTTTAGAGGTGGAGACCCCGAGTCTTGTAAAATTTCCGGGGATGGAGCCGCACCTTGATCCTGTCAAAGTATCCTTGCCGATTTTGGACGGCCGGTGTGAAGTGTATCTTATAACTTCGCCCGAGTACGCTATGAAGAAAATTTTAGCGGCGGGGTTTCGTAATATTTTTCAAATATGTAAAAGTTTTCGCGGGGGAGAGGCAATGGACGAGCTGCATAATCCGGAGTTCACTATTTTGGAGTGGTATAGAGCGCACGCCGACTACAAAGATATAATGAAGGACGTGGAACGGTTGATGGTCTATATTGCCCGTAATTTGCAAAAAAAGACCGGGGATAATTTAAAATTGAAAATTGAATATCAAAACCAGGAAATCGATTTGACGCCGCCGTGGGAGAAATTAACAGTGAGGGAGGCTTTTCGAAAGTATGCTAAAATAGACTTAGATAAGGTATTGTCTCGGGAAACAATGGCGGCCGCGGCAGAGAAAAAGGGATACGTGATTTCAAAAGATGATAGTTTTGACGATATATTTTTTAAAATATTTTTAAGCGAGATTGAGGCCCATCTGGGCAGAAAAAAGCCAACAATCCTTTATGATTGGCCGGCACAGATGGCGGCATTATCTCGACTTAAGAGGACCGATCCGCGATATGCCGAAAGATTTGAAGTTTATGTTGGTGGATTGGAACTCGGCAATGCATTTTCGGAATTAGTTGATTCGGCCGAGCAGAGAAAGAGACTTGTCGCGGAAAGAAAATTAAGAAAAAAATTAGGTAAGGTAATTTATGGTCTTGATGAAGAGTTTTTAGAAGCACTCCGAGAAATGCCGCCGTCCGGAGGAATCGCTATGGGGATAGATAGAATTGTGATGCTTTTCACCGGTGCCAAAAGTATTAACGAAGTTTTATTTTTTCCAGCTAGTAAAATTTTTTAATTATAATTTTATAAATTCTAACTTTTTAAATTATGGCTTCAACGCAAGACATTAAAAGAGGTGTGGTAATTTCATGGAAAAATGATCCGCATCTCGTGACGGAATTTGAACATATTATGCCGGGCAAGGGTTCAGCTTTTGTACGTACAAAATTAAAAAACTTAAAGACGGGAAAAGTTTTAGAAAATACTTTTAAGGTTGGAGAAAAAATAGATTTGGTGGATTTAGAAAAAAGGAAAGTCCAGTATCTTTATGCAAGCGGTGATAAATTTGCGTTTATGGACAATGGCACTTATGAACAATTTGAATTAGGCGTTGAGGTTTTGGCGGGATTTGAAAAGTATTTGAAGGAAGGGTTGGAAGTAGTGTTGCTTTTTTCGGATGGAACCCCCATCACCGTAGAATTCCCCAAAAAAGTTTCTTACAAAGTTACAGAAGCTGAGCCGGGCGTAAAAGGAGATACTGCTTCTGGCCGGGTGACAAAAGAAGTTACCGCGGAAAATGGTTTAAAAATTCGTGCACCGCTTTTTATCAAAGAAGGGGATACAATTGTCGTTAATACGGAAACTGGAGAATATGCAGAGAGAGCGGCAGAATAATATTTTCAGGAAAAATTAAACCCCGCCTCTCACGAGAGGCGGGGTTATTTTATCTTCTATTTTATTCTTCTATTCCTCAGCAGGACCGTTTTCGGTATTTTCTGCGGCGGCCTCTGATGATTTTATGACTTTTGTTCTAATTTCCGCCATAAGTTTTGGATTTTCTTTCAAAAATCTTTTTGCCGTTTCCCGGCCAACACCGAGTTTCGTCTCGCCGTAATTGTAGGAGTTTCCACTTTTATTTATGACTTTAAAAACAACCGCGGTATCAAGAAGATCTCCCGAGAGAGAAATTCCTTCATTGTACATGATATCAAATTCGCAAAATCTGAAAGGTGGAGCAACCTTATTTTTCACAATTTTTGCTTTGACGCGGTTACCAATAATCTGATCGCCTTGTTTGATTTGGGCGGCTCGGCGCACCTCGATACGGACCGAGGAATAAAATTTTAGAGCCATTCCGCCAGTTGTCGTTTCCGGGTTCCCGAAAACAATGCCAATTTTATGTCTGATCTGGTTGATGAAAATGAGGGCAGTTTTGGTTTTAGAAATAACACCAGTCAGTTTGCGAAGAGCTTGAGACATCAATCTTGCCTGAAGGCCCATGTGTTGATCTCCCATTTCTCCCTCTATTTCTGCTTTTGGTACAAGCGCGGCGACCGAGTCCACGACTATGACGTCAACGCCGCCCGAGCGAACTAATGTTTCTACAATTTCGAGCGCTTGCTCTCCTGTGTCTGGTTGAGAAATTAAGAGTTCCTCTATATTGACACCAATTTTTGAAGCGTATTCCGGGTCGAGCGCGTGCTCGGCATCAACAAAGGCCGCGATGCCGCCAGCTTTTTGGATTTCCGCCACAACATGCTGGGCTAAAGTTGTTTTACCGCTTGCTTCCGGGCCAAAAATTTCAATAATTCTTCCGCGAGGCATGCCGCCGATACCTAAAGCTAAATCCAAAGACAAACAACCAGAAGGAATAGATTCAACTTCCATTCTCTTTGCCTCGCCGAGTTTCATAATTGAACCATCGCCGAATCTTTCTTTGATTTGATTAATTGCTTCCTCGGCCGCTTTGAATTTTTCTGAGATTTTTTCTTTATTTTCTTTGGTCATATTTTTAAATTATTTTAAAATAACTTGTCGATAAATAATATTTTCCCGGCTGCGTTTTTTGGCCGCAGAAACTTTAATTATATTTAAGCCGGTTTTGAGACTAAGAGTTTCACTAAAATTTCCCAGGGCGTCGATTTGAATTATCTGGTCGTTTATTTTAACATTAACTTCTTTTTCTGCATAGCCCGCCACGGTAATAGTTGGATTTTCGGTTGTTAGATTATCGTTTGGGCTTGTGAGAAAAAGATCGGGGGGTGAAAAAATATTGTTTATTTCAAATCCGAGATAGGTAAGAAGGAGGATAATAAAAATAGCGGCAATGGAAAGTTCAATTAGACGAGGAGTAACGATAAAGTTTTTTGGAGAAATTTTTTGGAGAAAAGCCCCTCGTGGCGTCTTTCTTGTAGCCAAGCTTTCTTTTTCAAATTTTTTTTTCAAGCCCTCGAGATCTAAATTTAAAAAATTAGCGTAGGTTTCCAAAATTTTTTCAGAATAAACTCCGCCGGGCAGGTTTTCATAGTCTCCGGCCTCGAGGGCGATAAGGTGGTTCAGTCTCAAGTTAGTTTCTTCCACTACATCCTCGAGGGAAAGATTTTGTTCCCGGCGGGTTTCAGAAAGAATTTCACCAACAGTTTTATTTTTTATTTGGGTAACGGAAAATTTATACATTTTCTTCGGAGTTTTCTTCCTCCTCCAGAAGATTATCACTTTCAATTTCTCTAGGAGCGGCTACGGCGCCGGCGATCAAGAGATCACGCGGTTTGGCACCATCCGCTGGTCCGATTATACCCTGTTCTTCCATGAGATCAAGAAGTCGAGCAGCTCTGGCATAACCAACTTTAAGCCGCCGCTGAAGAAGCGAGGCAGAAGCTTTGCCAGCCTGGACTATAACTTCTTTAGCATCGGAAAGCAATTCATCGTCAGAATCATTTCCTAAATCTAAACCAGGAACAGAAATGCCGAAAGCGGGTTTTTGCGTAACCTCTTCTAAATAATCCGGTTCGTCTTCGTTTTTTAAATAATCAATAACTTTTTTAATTTCATGATCTCGGACGAGCGCTCCTTGCAAACGTTTTGGTTTGCCAAGATCTGAACAAGTGTAAAGCATATCGCCGCGTCCCAAAAGTTTTTCCGCGCCGGAAGTGTCCAAAATTGTTCGCGAGTCTGTACTAGAAGCTACGGCAAAAGCAATGCGCGTCGTGATGTTGGCTTTGATTAAACCAGTGATAATATTAACTGATGGTCTTTGTGTCGCCAAAATTAAATGAATGCCGACGGCGCGAGCCATTTGAGCTAAACGAATAATGGCTGCTTCAACTTCTGCCGCGGCCACGGCCATTAAATCCGCTAACTCATCAATAATCAAAACAAGATAAGGCATTTTTTCTCCAGTCTCTCGATTAAAGGCGCCAATATCGCGCTTGCCGTGTTTGGAAAGCAATTCAAAACGTCGATCCATTTCTCCAATTACCCACTTTAGAGCATTTACTGTCTTTACCGTATCCGTGATGACCGGAGTTAAAAGATGGGGAATACCATTATAAACCGTAAATTCCACGCGTTTCGGATCGACCATAATTAAACGCAAATCATCTGGACTATTTTGATAAAGTAAACTTACAATCACAGTATTTAGGCAGACGCTTTTACCGGAGCCAGTCGAGCCGGCGACAAGCAAGTGCGGCATTTTTCCTAAATCCGCAACCCAAACTTTTCCCGAAACATCTTTGCCAAGAGCGACCGTAAGATTTGTTTTTCTTTGTTTAAATTCTTGCGCCCGTAAAATTTCTTTTAAATTTACCGCAGCAACTTTTTGGTTTGGAACTTCAATTCCGACAAGTGATTTTCCGGGGATTGGCGCTTCAATTCTGATTGGGTGGGCCGCGAGAGCCAGAGCTAAATCATTGTGTAGGCTTGTAATTTTGGCGAGCTTTACGCCGTCGGCCGGTTTTAAAGTATATTGAGTCACTGTCGGTCCAACTGAGATATCACCCATTTCCACAACAATGCCAAAATTTTCCAAAGTTTTTTGGATGATATTCATTTGGGTTTTTATGTCGCCGCTAGTTGGTTTTTCTGATTGATCGTCTAAAAGATCAAGGGGTATGTCAATTTTTTTTCTTTCAGTCTTAACAACGATTGGACTTATTTCGGCGGGAGTAGCCTGGATTTCTGCTCCGGCCGGTATATCTTTTGTTTCAAAAGAGGGAGCACCCGCCGGTGTTGCCTCAGCTGGTTCCCGTTGAGGCTCATTTTCTTCAGTAATTGTTTCTTTTCCGTTGCTGCTAAATTTCATGCCCAAAAATAAAAGTTTGATATTTTGATAAATTTTTTTCCAAAAATTTCCTTTTTCTGCGATGGTGTGGAGTGAAGTGTTGAACGTCAAAAGGATAGAAGAAATGAAAACGGCGAAAATAATTAAAACAGTTGCCACCTGCCCCAACGAAATTAAAAGAGGATAAGAAAGAATGAGTCCAAGATAACCACCACCGCTCGCGAGGCCAGTGAAAGAAAATGGATCGTCATAAGAAAATCCGAGGTGCAGGAGACTTTCAATTGAAAGAACTAAAAAGAAAAGGCCAACATAATTTGAGGCCCCAAGTTCGTATTTTTCTCCATTTAAAATAATGTACCCCAATCCCAAAAGAACAATGGGGATAACGAAACGGCCTAAACCAAAAAAAGAAGCGAGAGCGTTTTCTATGTGTTGTCCCGCCGTACCAGCTAAATTAAAAAGGCTCAGAATACTAATTCCAGCTAGTGCAAAAAGAAAAATAATAACAATGCCTCTTTTTGTGTCAGGATTAATTCGTCCGGCACTTCGGCGACCGCTTTTTCGACCTTCATTTTTTTCCTCTTTTGAATATTTGATTTTAGGCATAAGCTGTTAATAGATGACATTTTATTTCTAAATTATACTATAATTATAGCTAAAAGTAAATATGGGATTATGGGTAAATTTCGTACTATTGACAACAGCGGTTATTTTATTTTAATATAACAAAAACCCGCACTCAGAACGAAAATGCGGGACAAGATAGCAGAGAAAGAACTGGAGGCAGTGAGCATGACTTAGTCCCATCATTCGACGAGACGCCATGTTCGGGATTGGTTAAAGTGAAAAATTGAGTGTGCACCCGATTTTTACTATTCCAATCCTTTCCGACCCCCATTTCTTCTTCTGCTATTTTGTTTAAGATTAGCGCTTTTTAGACACTAACAATAAAGTATATCATAAATTTGAAATTTTGTCAATAGTTATTGACAAAACCGCCCAAAGAGGCGGTTTTAAGTTTATATTCGATTTTTTATAAATTATTACTTTTTCACTTTGTAGATCGATATTTCTTCGTTTTGATAAACATTTTCTAAGTAGCTATCTCTATCAGGATTGAAATTACTCATTTTTTGTTCAGTTGGCCCGTAAAAGAGATAGTCAATTTTATTGATTTTCAAAAAAGCAGCTCGGGTCCTATCGCCGTATTTCTGAAAAAATAACTCCACTTGTTCGGTTTTTTTCCCGCTTAGAGCGGTGTTGCCATTTGAGCCGAGAAAAACCGGCTTCACACCAAAGGCAGGAATGACATTTCCGCTATCATAACTCGAAAAGATAACACTTTCTTGAGGAGTATTATTTTTTAGCCAAACCATCGCGTCGACCATTTCTTTTTTTAAAAAAATAAAAGAATCGTGATCTAGGTATAATTTTATGTCGCGTACCAGAATATAGTAACTTGAAAAGAAAAACAATGATGAAAGTAACAAAATAATTGATAGCAATATTTTAGGGTGAGAGAAGGAAATCAGTTTTTTTCTTTCCAGGAAATTTTTTAAAAAATATAACCCCATAATAGCCATAAGTACCATTACAAAATGTAGGCCTTCGATCATTTTACGCTGAAAATTTAAGAACGGCAGAAAGGGTAAAATTATTTGAGTGGGAAACCATGTTAGTAAAAAAAATTCTTTATCCAATTTTTCTTTTTTTAGGAGAAGAACAAAAAAACCAAGAATACCAAAGATAAAAAGAAAACCATAACTCAGTAAGAAGTTATAGAAGGGCGGAGTTGGCAGATTATTTTGCAGGGCAAATTGCTGTCTTGTCCAAAAAACATTCAGGGTCCAGAGGTGGTAGACGATGGCCGGAGAAGAAACGGCAATTAAAATTATATAGTGTTTTATGAGATCCCACCTGATTGATGATTTTTTTATGCTTTGGATAATAATGTAAAGGCCGATTACGCCGAAAATAGTCGGCACATGATATGGATGGAAGAAAAAAAGAAATAGGGCGACTAAGCCGGCTAAAAAACTAAGGAGATAACTTTTTTTTTCGAAAGATCGTAGGGTAAGTAAAAAAATCAGTATGGTACAAAAAAGTGAGGCGATGAAGTGGGGTGAATGGTAAAGAGTATAAAAAGTTGAAGATTCTATACTCCACAAATCCAGTGGGGGCGGCCAAAAGTTGGAGGCGCCGATTTCTACAAGCGGCCACAGCAAGCCGCTTATCCCCGAAGAAAAAATAAGAAGAATAAAACAAAATTTTCTTGTCTTTGTCTCTTTAAAAAAATAAGAGATAAAAATATAGGCAATGGCTAGAAAAACGGGGATAAGGAATACCCTGGCGAGTTGATAGGCGGCAAAACCAGAAAGGGAAAACATTTTGGCGAAAAGGCCGACGCCGAGCCAAAAGGGATCAAAAATAAAACGAGGTTCTGTCTCGGAAGTATACAAATTTTTGAAAAGGAGATGGCCGTCTTTGGCTTGTTCAATCCAGGAATAATAAACGGGAGTGTCTCGAGAATTTGTTGTTTGCAAGCCCCAAAAGATGGTGTCTCTGGGGGCAGCAAAAATTCCTACCATGTTTGGCAAGAAAGTTATGATAATAATAAGTGCGCCCAGTATCGCGACAAATTTCCATTCCTTTGTACTAATTTCGGGCATGGGTTTTTTTTAATCGCCAGATTTCTTTTAAATATCCGAGAGAAACTTTTATAAAGCTTACCCGACTTTTACGGCCGATTTTTTTGTGTTCAGTCCAGACGACCGGTACTTCTTTGATGCGATAATTATTTTTCTCTGCCAGAACTACCATCTCTGTATCAAAAAACCATTCATTATTTTTTATTTGCGGTAAAATGCTTTGAACAACGCGACGGTTTACAGCTTTAAAACCGCAAGGGGCATCTTTTATTTTCAGACCAAGTGCGAAATGGAGGGCAAGGCGGTAAACTCGAGAAATAAATTTTCTAAGCAGCGATCTATTAACTCTAGAATTTTTATGAAAACGCGCGCCGGCAGCGAGATCAAAATTTTCCTGGCCAATCGCGGCGATTAGCGCGGGTAGGGAAGAAAGGTTGGTTGCTAAATCCGCGTCCATAAAAATATAGACATCAGCATCGTTCGTTTCCCAGGCGGCGCGGATGGCCCGGCCTTTTCCTTTTTTCGGGATATTTAAATATTTTATTTTTTCTAGATTTTTCTCTAAGTTTTTTCCGACTTCGCTAGTTCGGTCACCTGAATTATTGTCAGCAATAATAACTTGCCATTCTTCGGCGATATTGTTTTTTAAAAAATCATAAATTTTTTTGACGTTTTCTGCCAAAATAGATTCTTCGTTATAGGCTGGAACAGCAATTAAAATTTTCATTAGTATTTCCGAATCAATTTATAAATTTTTCCCTCATCATCTTTGTAAGCCATTTCAAAATTGCCATTACTTTTTAGATTATTTTCTAGGGCGATGTGGTCTTTATCCACAAAAACATATTCGGAATGAAAATCATTTTTAACAATTTCGGAAATGTTTGGCCGTCGGCCGGTCGTAATATCAACCCAAACTTTGTGTAGGTCTTTATTATAATCATACATAAAGGTTGGATCAAGGCCGGCGATATAATAATTATGAGTATTATAATAAAAAAGAGCAGGAAAATCGTCCCAATCATTATGGAAAACAATTGCCCCGGCGGGAGTATTATTTTTTAACCATTCGGCGACGTCCTGATATTTATAAATTGATCCGCCGGAAAGATAGAGCTGTTTTATTGACCAAATATTTCGTCCGGCGGTAAACGGCACCATAATTAAAATATAAAGAATAACTAGGCTTGAAAAAACTTTTCTCTTCTGCCGCCAAGCATTAATCGCGGGCAGATATTTTTTTATTAAAGAAAGGGGTTGATTTAAAACAAAAGCAGAGGCGAGCGTGGCGAAGGGAATGAAATATTCAACGTTGCGGCGGGAACGCAGAGTCAGCGCCAAGAAAAAAAGCGCAAGAAAAGTAAGAGTAATAATTCGAGTTTTATTTTTTGAATCTATTTTGGCAGGTTTTTCTTTACCAGCGAAATTTTTAAGAAAATTTATAAAAAATACGGCAAAAGAGAGGATCAATAAAATAAAAATAAATGAAGAGTTGGCAATAAGATCTCCTAAACCATAAGGATACCACTCTGCTCCGACGCCGATTTTGTCCTGATAATTGATAACGGCGATTTTTATAATTTGTTGCCAATAAAAAAATAAATTTTTAGGAAAAAACGGGTTTAGTACAACGCCAGCGACGAGCCCCCCGAAGCAAGCTAAAAATAATTTAAAGTTTTCTTTAGAAAAAATATTTTTAAAGAAATTTTTTATCAGCAATCTTATATTCTGAAAGGAATGAGCGGTGTTTACGATAGCCTCGGCAAAAATATAAAATAATGTCAGAACTAAAATTAACGGCCAGCCGCCGTAAGTCCAGACATAAATAAATGATAGGACGAAAAGCGGCCAGAGTTTTCGATGAAAAATAAAATAAAGTCCAAAGAGCAAAATTATGAGTGAAAAAGACGACGCCTTGGCTAAATTAATTCTAAAAATAAAAGGACTAGAAGCTAAAAGAATCAAACAATAAAAAATCGCGCCCTTGATTTGAAATTTTTTTAAAAACCAATAAAAAATTAAAATCAAAAGCGCGGCAAAAAATGCGGTGGCAAGTTTTATGCCGACCAGCGGATCTAAAAAGGTGACAAAAGGGACAAGTGCAACATGATATAAAAAATGGTGGTCGATGTAGTAATCTTTTAAAACAGTGAATTGCAGCCAAGGAAAGTCGGCGACAATTCCCTGGTCGCGGGTTAAAACCGCCATTTTGGCGTGGTAAAAAGAATCTGGATCGGGAAAGGTCGGAGAAATTTGAAAGTACGAAAAAAGAGAAAACGAAACGACGAAAAGTAAAAGGAATTTTAAGAGTTCGTTTTTTTTCATCGAGTAGCTTCCTCCTTTAAAATTTTTTGATATTTAGCCAAGTTGTTTTTTGAAAAAATCAACCCAAGGAACGGGAGAGGGGTCAATATTGTAAATCATTGCGAGATAAAAACTTAAATAGCTGCCGAGGGAAAGGATTTCGAAAGTTTGGAGAAGTTTATTTTTTTCCACCGGACGGTATTCAATAAAATTTATTTTATTTTTAGTGAGAACGGTTTTTAATATTTTATATCTTTTTTGATTTCGTGGGAGATAGAGGCCGGAATTTATAAGAATGAATTTTAGATTTTGTTTATTAGCCGCCGGATTTTTCAGCCCTTCCATCAAATGATGGTTTAATTCCGGTAGTTCAAAATAGGTAGCAAAATTTTTGGCATTCTCATTAATCTGATTTGCCATTATGTGGCCGTTGCCAGATAAAAATTCTGAAGCAACAATAATTGGGATTTTATTTTTAAGTGCCGATGAGATTTTTTCTACCTGGCGAGGTTTGTGGTCGAGCACCGAAACAACGGTTTTTATTTCTTGGTCGCTAATTTTAAGTAAACTACACTTAGCAAGAAGCCCAAGCTGGCCTATGATCGAATATCCAAGTCCCATGCGCGGTTGGTTTGAGGGATTGGAAGTTGGTTTAAAAATATAGGCCGGGTAATTGTTGGCGCGTAAAAAGTTTGCCAATTTTCCGCCAGTCGCGAGACCCAAGATTTTTGCTTTTCTATTTTTACCTTCGTGAGCTGCGGCTAAAGTTTCTTCAGTATTGCCAGAGTAGCTGGAAAGAATTAAAAGAGTTTTTGGGCCGACGTAAGCGGGGAGAGTATAACCGCGGACGATTTCAATCGGCGTTTTTAATTTGTCGGCAAAAAGCGATTGAATCAAATGCCCTCCAAGCGCCGAGCCGCCCATTCCCGATATAACAATATTTTCTACACTGCGATAGCTGGTTGGGATTTTTATTTCTTTAATATCCCGCCAGGCTTCAGCGCACTGTTTACCTAATAATTTAATAGATCCGAACAAGTTTGATTTGTCCAATTTTTTGATTTGTTGTGAGGTAATCATGATTATAATATCATTATTTTTATTTCTTTATTCTATCAAATTTACGATAAATAAAAAAGCCCGGCTCTCGGCCGGGTAAAAACGCGTAATTTTATCATTTATTCAATAATTTTTTTCGGCGGAGAAGTTTATGGTAGCCAATGGCAAAACGGTGGGCTTCGTCTCGAATTTGGAGCAAAATATCTTTGTGCAGCTCGGCGACACGGACGAGTTCTAAATTTTTAGGGTCGGCGATTAGTCGGTCTTGTTTGCGGTCAAAGCCTTTGGCGATACCCAAGACTGGAATTTTAATTTTTTGTTCAGATAAAATTTCTCGGACAGCGTTGATTTGCCCCCAGCCACCGTCAACTAAAATTAAATTTGGCAACGGCCAATCAGAAAGATGTTTCAACCGCCGCGTCATTACTTCCTTCATCATTCCGA
>Ga0172380_10003307_pt1 | contig 22416 bp, 29 predicted proteins | sample Leawe162metaG_FD_119747 | JGI IMG/M metagenome (GOLD analysis project Ga0172380, IMG submission 119747) | Leachate microbial communities from a municipal landfill in Southern Ontario, Canada - Leachate well 162 metaG | ecosystem: Engineered > Solid waste > Landfill > Unclassified | place...
AAGAGAAAAACCAGTTTGACGAAACGCTCAGTTCAGGAGTAAAAAACAACCCCCGCGTCGCTACGCTCCGACTGTCCAGTTTGCTCTGGACTGCGTGTCCAAGTTCAGTGGAATACGCACTCCGGGTCGTGGAGATTAGTTTTCCCGCTTCCGGTGAATGTAAACTCTCCCACTGACACTAGTGTTTTCTCGGGTAACTCTCTCATCAAACCACAGGTTACAGTGCCAACCAGTGTGCCATTCTCAGCAAGAGCTGACGAGAAAGTAAAGTACAAGGTACGACCAGCAAAGGTAGTGGTGAAATAACTTTGCTCAAGATTTGGTGAGACTGTAATGCCTTTGATGTGAAACGTTGGGTGCGTAACTTGCTCCTCGACAAGCTTGGCGAAGGTCTGAAACTTAGTTTCAAGTTGTGAGTAGCGATTGGCTACAGTTTCTAGTTGCTGGTGAAGCTGATTCCACTTGAGCATGTCTTCCTCCGATGTAGGGCTTTAACTGTTACTAAACGGACGAAGCTTATGCTGTAGCCTTGTGCAGGGCAATATGCCAAAAGGTATATATCTGGCCTATATAGTTATTGAACAACAGCTATTTTCTGAGAGCGGATATCGTGTGAAAGTCAGTGACAGTTCCTTATGGCCAAAGATCTGCCAGGTCGGTAAGTCGGCCATAAGAGACGCTGGGGAATTTCTGAAAAGGCTGGTGGAATGTTCTGAAGGGTTGTCCGCTTCACACCGAACAGCGGACGGTCAAAACTGAGAGTTTGAAGGTGCTCGACCGTCGCGTGCTAACCCACAACGGCCCTTCAGTATCCCAAATACGCTGCCTCATAATTGATATGGGAGCTAGTCTGATCGTGGTGTTCAACGGCATGCGGTTGCTCCGAATTACTGGAAGCCATGCATGTACCCCCTGAATGACTCCAGTACCCACAATGCCATGGAAGGCTTGCTCCTGACGATGGATGATCGTGAGAAAACGATACGCAAAAAACCTTTGCAAGCTATCGGTTCGACGGGACAAAACCCTTTTCGGCAATCAAGTTTTGATGCTTGCCTCTGTAGCCTACAGGAAGAGGAAAGGTAGTTATCAGTTAACTCGGAACTACAGCAGGAAAAACAATCTCAAATCGCGTCAATCCATCAACTGAGAATACCCGGATCGTTCCCTTGTGCGCTTCAATGATGGATTTTGTGATTGCAAGCCCGAGACCCGCGCCATCGCTGGCTTTTTGGCGCGAAGAATCCACTCGGTAAAATCGGTCGAACAGCTTGGGTAGATGTTCAGCCGGGATATTCTCACCCGGATTCTCAAAGGTAAGCCGGACTTTGCCGGATTTCGCCTCCTGCGCGATGATTACTTTGACCATGGCGTGGCGGAGCGTGTGCCTGATGGCATTTGAGAGCAAATTGCTGAATGCCCTGCGGAGCATCAGTTTATCCCCTTGCACATAACCTTCTCCGGCAAGAATCAAGCTGACGTTTTGCTCTTCAGCAATAGCCTCATAGAAGCCGAATACTTCTCGCACCTCTGTGGCCAAATTTACCGCTTCTCTGTTCGGTATGATCAACCCGTTGTCGGCTTTCGCCAGAAAAAGCATGTCGGCAATCATGCGCGCCAGCCGTTCGAATTCCTCTAGGTTCGAATACAGCACTTCGCGATATTCATCAACCGACCTTTCCCTGGATACAGCCACCTGTGTCTGCGTCATTAGATTGCTGATCGGTGTGCGAATTTCATGGGCGAGGTCGGACGAGAAGCCGGACAGGCGCCGGAATGAATCTTCGAGGCGGGCCAGCATTTCGTTGAACGCTTTCGCAAGCTCGACCAACTCTGTGGGGACTGCATCGGGCGCAAGGCGCTCACCCAGGTGGCTGGCCGAAATACCCTTTGCCACATTCGTCATCTCATGGACTGGCGTCAACCCCCGGCGTGCGGCAACCCAGCCCATGACTACCGTCAGAATGATGCCGGATGCGATTGCCAGCCAGAGATCATTCCGGAACGAATCCATGAAAGCGCGATGATGCTCGATGTTAATCGCAAGCGCAACGATGGCCGGCGGCTGACCGGCAATTTCAGTGGCGGCATCCGCGAAGATACCGCGATACGCTTCCCCCTCTTGTTTCCACATCACCAACTTTTTGCTCCCGGATGACTCTCCATGCGTTGCCTGCTCAAGCAGGTAGGTGGAAAAACTCGCATCCGGCGAAGTGAATAAGACGCGGCGATCCGGGCCGAGAACTGCAACCGACAGATCGGGATGCCCTATCAATGCGTCAGAAAGATTTTGCGGAACCGCCGCCAGATCGGAAGGTGTATGCACATTAGCCAAGGCATGACGGACAAGTTCCAGCTTGCCATTGAGCTCCATCAGGTCTTGCTCTTCGAAGTGCCTTTCGACCAGAGTCCCGACCAGCGCGCCTACCGCAAGAAGTATGATTGTCGAGGCTGTTGAGAAAAACAGCGTAAGACGGGCCGTAATTGATCTGGGATTCATGGAAACTCCGGCACATCCAGGACATATCCCATACCTCTGAGCGTCCGGATCAGCTTGGGCTCGAAATCGTCATCTACTTTTGCGCGCAAGCGCCGTATGGCGACCTCGATCACATTGGTGTCGCTATCAAAGTTCATATCCCATACTTGGGATGCGATGAGGGAACGGGGGAGAACTTCTCCCTGACGCCGCAGCAACAATTCGAGCAGGGCGAATTCCTTTGCCGTAAGTTCTATGCGTTTTCCTGCGCGCGTAACCCTGCGCCGCACGAGATCCAGTTCTAGGTCGGCTGCCCGCAGTAGTTCCGATTCTTTGGTCTTGCCACGGCGCAACAATGTGCGCACCCGTGCCAGCAATTCTGAAAATGCAAACGGCTTGACGAGGTAATCGTCGGCGCCGATTTCTAGTCCTTTGACCCTGTCCTTGACCTGATCTTTGGCGGTGAGGAACAGAACGGGCATATGCTTGCCCCCCTGCCGCACGCGCTGGAGCACCTGCCAGCCGTCCAGCCCCGGCAACATGACATCAAGCACCAAAAGGTTGTAGTCGCCGGTCAATGCCAGATGCATGCCATCGAGGCCGTCGCGTACCAAGTCCACCAGAAAACCGGCCTCTGACAATCCTTGCTTCAGGTAATCGCCGGTTTTCTGCTCGTCTTCCACTATCAGAATTTTCATCTATCACCACCCAGGTTTTTTTCATCGCGCTCATTGTGCACCCAGTTATGGTTCATTTCGTGAAGCTTACAAACTTGTAATGTTGCTGCCAGCTTTCAGTAAGGGAGCTTAAAGCAAAATGACACTCGCCTAAAGGATATAACCCCACGCATTACCTTCTGGCTGACACCTGTCAGCTTACTTTTTTAATGAAAACAGGAGTCCTGACCATGAAACAGAAATCCACCCAAAAAATGATCGCCACCCTTGCTGTCTGCGCCATCAGCTTTTTCTCCGCTTCCGCCATCGCAGGTCAGGATGAATCTCAACGGCAAATGACGCAGCGTGTTCTGCAATCCAAACAGATGCTGCAACAGGCCGAAACCGCTAAAGGCGCAGAGCGCCAGAAGCTGATGAGCAATCACATGAAAATGATGCAGGAAATCATGGGGAAAATGCAAGCCATGAAACCTAGAGCAGGTATGACGATGCAGGAGCATGAAGGCTGGGTCAACGAACACCAGAAACTCATGAATGACATGATGGGGCAGATGATGGAAGAGCAACAGATGATGATGGACACTGGTTGCATGTCCATGGAAATGGGCGGCATGCACAATCATTGATCGGCATGCCATATGACCCATGGTGCTCAGCCTATGGGGCGGAAAAATATTTTCATCACTAAATACGGAGATTAAACATGAAATACCTAATTCCAGGCGGATTGTTCTTGGTTTTGTTGGCAGGTTCCGCTGTAGCGCTGGCGGGTGAATCTATGCGTGGAATGAATCACGCTGCCATGCAGGAAGCACAGCACACAGATTCGGCTGCTCAGACACACAAGGCTCGGGGCGTGGTGAATAAGATCGACCTGCAAAACAACAAGGTCAACATGACCCACGGCCCGATCAAGTCGCTCGGCTGGCCCGGCATGACCATGGACTTCAAGGTCAAGGATGCCGCGATCCTGAAGGGCATCAAGCCCGGCCAGAAAGTGATGTTCGAAGTGGTCAATGAAGGACCTCGCATGTATTTCGTCACGCACATTACGCCGCAGAAATAATCGCGGCTCGGCTGTGCGGCAGTCGCCGAACCCGGTGACTGCCGCACCGACTGGAGACAACTGAATGAAGAATCCGATCAAGAATTTTGTTTTCGCTTTGCTGTTGGCGTCGTTGCTGACGCAGACGACGCTGGCGGCAACGGATTCACCGCTGCAACTGGAACAGGCGGTGGCGCACGCGCTGGCTAGCAATCCCGGGCTGGCGGCAAGGCAGTCGCGCGCCGAAGCGCTGGCAGCCGTACCCGAACAAGTGTCCACGCTGCCCGACCCAACGCTGTCGCTGAACGCGCTCAGCTTCCCGACCGACACATTCTCCGTATCGCAAGAGGCGATGACTCAGAAGCAGATCGGCATCGGCCTGACACTGCCCTTCCCCGGCAAGCTGGGACTGCGCGAACAGGTAGCCGACAGCGAAGCACAGGCAGCCGGACAGGATGTGCTCGAACAAAGCCAGCTGCTGGAACGCAACGTGCGCAGCACTTGGTGGAACCTGTTCTTTCTCGACCGCGCACTGGACATCGTGCTGCACAATCAAGCTTGGCTGCGCCAGCTGAATAGCATCGCGGAGACCCGCTACAGCACCGGACTCGGCATGCAGTCAGATGTGCTGCTGGCACAAGTGGAACTATCAAAATTGCTGGAGATGGAACTCAGCCTGCGCGAATCGCGAAGCAACATGGCGGCGCGCATGAATGCCCTGCTGGGACGCAAAGGTGTCACCGAGATCACACTACCGGCGCAAGCATCCGAAGACCTGCCACCGGTCGCCGACGACAGCCAGTTGATCGAACTGGCACAGTCAACGCGCCCGCTGCTCGCCACCCGGCGCAAGTTGCTAGAAGCGGCGCAAGCACGCACCCACCTGGCAGAGAAGGACTATTACCCCGATTTTAAATTGGGCTTGGCTTACGGATTCCGTAGCGGCGACAACCCGAACGGCAGCGCCCGCGCCGATCTGGCAAGCGTCACGCTCGGCATCAGCCTGCCGCTGTTCGCCGGTAGCCGACAGGGACAGGCAGTTGCCCAACGTCAGGCCGAGTGGCAACAGCAGGATTACGAATTGCAGGACAGCATATTGCAGGTCACAGCACAGATCGAACAGGCACTGGCGGCATACCAGTCCGCCCGCGAACAGGCCGCGCTATTCAAGGGCGGCCTCATCCCACAGTCACAACAGACCGTGTCCGCCATGCGCGCCGCGTATCAGGTGAACAAGGTGGATTTTCTCAATCTGGTACGCGCACAAATCACGCTCTACAACTACGAAACCCAATACTGGAAGACTATTAGCAATGGCTGGCAGGCGCTGGCAAACCTGCAGGCGGCGGTAGGTGCGCCGCTACCTGCACCCAAGGAGAACACGCATGAACAATAAGACGATACTCGCCATTGCCATCGGCAGCGCACTACTGATTGGCGCAGGCAGCGGTTACTTGCTGGCTGGTTCGCCGCCGCAGAGCAGCGAAACAGCAGCTACTGTGACCGAAAGCAAACCCCTGTTCTACCGCAACCCAATGAATCCGGCGATCACTTCACCGGTGCCGGCGCAAGATGAGATGGGCATGGACTACATCCCAGTGTATGCCGAAGGTCAGGAGTCCAAGGAACGCAAAGCACTTTTCTATCGTAATCCGATGAATCCTGAGATCACCTCGCCGGTGCCGGCTCAGGATGAGATGGGTATGGACTACATCCCGGTGTATGCCGACGCGGAAACCGCAGCACTGCCCGGCACAGTCAAGATAGATCCCGTCATCGTGCAGGACATCGGAGTGCGCACAATTGCCGCAAAACGCAGCACACTGGCACGCGATATCCGCACCAGCGGTCGTGTCACGGTAGATGAGGGGCGCCTGTTGCGCCTGCATCCGAAATACGAAGGCTGGGTGGAAAAACTGTTCGTGAGCAACACCGGCGATGCCGTACGCAAGGGGGACATGCTGCTCGCCATCTACTCGCCGCAACTGGTGGCCAGCGAGGAGGAGTATTTGCTCGCGCTTAACAATGCGGAAATGCTCAAAGACAGCACGTTCGCCGATGTGCGCGAAGGAGCGCAACGCATGCTCACTGCGTCGGAACAGCGTCTGCGCCTACTCGACCTTCCTGAACACCAGATCGCGCAACTGAAGGAAAAGCGCGAGATATTCAAAGCGGTGCACATCCATGCACCGCAGGGCGGCATCGTGATGAACATCGGAGCGCGCGAGGGCGAACGCATCATGCCGTCGACCGAGCTGTACATGATCGCCGACCTGTCGCGTGTGTGGGTGATGGTAGATCTGTACGAGGATGACATGCCTTGGGCACGCGAGGGTGACCGGGCCAGCCTGCAAGTCGCGGGGCTTCCCGGGCGTACCTTCAGCGGCAAGCTGACCCGTATCTATCCCTACCTCGACGCCAAGACACGCACGGTCAAGGCGCGTCTTGAGTTCAACAATCCAGGGCTGCTTCTGAAACCGGACATGTTCGGCCAGGTCAGCGTACAGACTGATCGCCGCGTCGATGCAATCTCCGTGCCGAGCGAGGCCATCGTGCGCACTGGCGCGCAGGAACAGGTGTTCGTGCAGCGCGCGCCGGGTCAGTTTGAACCAAGAATGGTCACGCTCGGCGTGGCTGCCAACGGCCAGACCCAGATCGTGAGCGGGCTGGACGAGGGCGAGCTGGTGGTGACTTCGGCGCAATTCATGATCGATTCCGAATCAAAACTGAAGGAAGCGACGGCCAAAATGCTAGAGCTGTTGCAGCAACCGGCAGCATCGCCTGAACACGATATGTCGCAACCTGACACGGGAGCACCGCAATGATCCGCACTCTGATCGACATCTCGATCAAGAACCGCTTCATGGTATTGATCGCCACGCTGCTGCTTTCCTTCGCCGGCTGGCAGGCGATGAAGGCCACGCCGCTGGATGCGCTGCCCGATCTATCCGACGTGCAAGTCATCATCTTCACCGGTTTTCCGGGACAGGCGCCGCAGGTGGTGGAAGACCAGGTGACGTATCCACTCACCACGGCGATGTTGTCGGTGCCCAAGACCAAGGTGGTGCGCGGCTACTCCTTCTTCGGCTTCTCCATGGTGTATGTGATCTTCGAGGACAACACCGACATGTACTGGGCGCGCACCCGCGTGCTGGAATACCTCAACTATGCCGCCGACCGACTGCCAGCCAGCGTCTCGCCCAAGCTGGGGCCGGACGCCACCGGCGTGGGCTGGGTTTATGAATATGCACTGGTAGACAAAACAGGACAGCACGATCTGGCGCAACTGCGTTCATTGCAGGACTGGTATCTGCGCTATCCGCTGCAAACCGTGGCCGGCGTGGCTGAGGTTGCCTCCATCGGCGGCTACGTCAAGCAGTATCAGGTCGAAGTCAAACCGGAAGCCCTGCTCGCCTACAACATCCCATTGGCAAAAGTGCGGCAGGCGATCCAGCGCAGCAACAACGATGTCGGCGGTCGCTTGGTGGAAATGGGCGAGACCGAGTACATGGTGCGCGCGACCGGCTATCTCAAAAGCCTGCACGATTTAGAAGTCATTCCGGTCGGTGTGGATGCGAACGGCACGCCGATCTACCTCAAGCAATTGGCAAACATTCAGCTCGGCCCCGAGTTGCGGCGCGGGCTGGCCGAGCTGAACGGTGAGGGGGAAGTGGCGGGTGGCGTGGTGGTGATGCGATACGGTGAGAATGCGCTGGCCACCATTGAGCGGGTGCGCAAGAAGTTAGACAGCCTGAAAGCCGGACTGCCTGCCGGCGTGGAGATCGTGCCCGTCTACGACCGGGGCGATCTGATTGAACGCGCGGTGGAAAACCTGCAGCACAAGCTGATCGAGGAATCCATCGTGGTCGCGCTGATCTGCCTGCTGTTCCTGATGCACGCGCGTAGCGCGCTGGTCGCCATCATCAGCCTGCCGGTCGGCATCCTCATCGCGTTCATGATCATGCGATGGCAGGGGCTGTCCGCCAACATCATGTCGCTGGGCGGCATCGCCATCGCCATCGGCGCGATGATAGACGGTGCCATCGTGATGATTGAGAACGCGCACAAGCATCTGGAACATCTCGCTGAAAAATCCAGCCTGCACGCAAGATGGGAGGCCATCGCCACGGCCTCGAAAGAGGTCGGCCCGGCGCTGTTCTTTTCGCTGTTGATCATTACTGTCTCTTTCCTGCCGGTGTTCACCCTGCAAGCGCAGGAAGGTCGCCTGTTCTCGCCACTGGCCTTCACCAAGACCTACTCCATGGCCGCGGCCGCGTTGCTGGCGGTCACGCTGGTGCCGGTGCTGATGGGCTTGCTGATACGAGGCAAGATACCGAGCGAGGAGCACAACCGGATCAATGTCTGGCTGAAAAAATTGCACGGGCCGCTGTTGCAACTCGCACTGGCGCGGCGCAAGTTGACCCTGCTGATCGCCTTTTTGCTGCTACTGGCGACGGCATACCCGGTGCTGAAGATCGGCTCCGAGTTCATGCCGCCACTGGATGAAGGCGATGTGTTGTACATGCCGACCACCTATCCCGGCATCTCCATCACCAAGGCAAAAGAGCTGCTGCAACAGACCGACAAGATTCTGAAGACCTTTCCCGAGGTCGACAGCGTATTCGGCAAAGTCGGCCGCTCAAACTCCGCCACCGATCCGGCACCGCTGGCCATGATCGAGACCACCGTCCGCCTGAAACCGCGCGAGGAATGGCCTAATCCGGACAAGACCACCAAGGAATTGATGGGCGAGATGGATACTGCGATCGAGTTCCCCGGCCTCGCCAACGCGTGGACATATCCGATCAAGACCCGCATCGACATGCTCTCCACCGGCATCAAGACGCCGATTGGGATCAAGGTCTCCGGCCCCGACCTGAATGTGCTGGAAAAAGTCGCGGGCGACATCGAGAAGACTCTGAAGAATCTGCCTGAGACCTTATCTGCCTTTGCCGACAAAGCGGCCGGCGGTTATTACCTCGATTTCGACATCAAGCGCGAGGAGGCAGCACGTTACGGTCTGACCGTGGGTGACGTACAGGACGTTGTGCAATCGGCAATCGGTGGCATGAACGTGACCGAGACGGTGGAAGGTCTGGAGCGTTATCCGGTCAACCTGCGCTACCCGCGCGAGTTGCGCGACAACATGGAAGCGTTACAACGCGTGCTGATCCCGACCCCGACGGGGACGCAGATCCCGCTGTCGCTGGTGGCCGAACTGAAGCTGCGGCGCGGCCCGCCTGCGGTAAAAACGGAGAACGCCACGCCCAACGCTTGGATCTATGTGGACATCAAGACCAGCGACATCGGCGGTTACGTGACTGCGGCCAAGCAAAAGGTGGCAGATACGGTCAAGATTCCGCCCGGCTATTCGCTGGTGTGGTCGGGTCAGTTCGAATACATGGAGCGGGCCGCCGCACGCCTGAAGGTCGTGGTGCCGCTGACCCTGCTGACCATCTTCCTGCTGCTGTATTTCAACTTCCGCAATTTGGTCGCGCCCGCAGTGGTCATGCTGTCTATCCCGTTCGCGTTGATTGGCGGCTATTGGCTGATCTGGCTACTCGACTACAACATGTCGATCACCGTCGCGGTCGGCTTCATCGCGCTGGCCGGGGTCTCGGCCGAGATCGGCGTGCTGGTGCTGACCTTCATCGACCAGGCCGTCGCCCGCCGCCGCGCGGAAAAAACAGGCGCGCTGGATGCGGCCGACATCACGGCGGCGGTGCTGGACGGCACCACCCAGCGCGTGCGACCCATCGCCATGACCGCTACCGCCGTCATCGCCGGCCTGATTCCCATAATGTGGGGCAGCGGCACCGGCTCGGATGTGATGCAACGTATCGCCGCGCCGATGATAGGCGGCATGGTCACCGCCACCGTACTTTCGTTGCTGGTGCTGCCGGTGATCTACGGCTGGGTGCTACAGCTGCAGGAGCGGCGTGCGCGGGCATCGATCCCATTTAGAGGAGGAACAGAAAATGGAAATTGAATCTGGATTCTGCAATGTGACAGCGATCATCCGCGACGATGCACTGGAGAAGGTGGAGCGGCGTCTGCAGGAGATCGGTGTGAACGGCATCAGCGTGATGCGCGTTAAGGGATATGGCGAGTACGCCAACTTTTACAGCCCGGAGGGGCTGACCTCGCACGTGCGGCTGGATATCTACACGGCCGCGAGATGTTGCGATGACATCGCACAAGCCATCATGGATGCCGCGTCTTCCGGCGTGCCGGGCGACGGCATCATCGTTGTGCATCCGGTCGGCAAGGTCTACCGGATCCGTCAGCGCAAGATGATCGGGGCGGATGAACTTTAGCACGTGGATGCAGGTGTAGCCGGTGATTTACGGCTGGGTGTTGCTGCTGCAGAAGTGGCGTGCCTAAGCATCAGTAGAACTGACAGGATTGAAGCCCATTCAGAGGAGATGCGCAACATGGAAAAACAATCCAAATTTTGCAACGTTACTGCGATTTTCCGCAGCGATGCGCTGGCACAAGTGGAACAGCGCCTGCAGGAGATCGGGGTGCGCAGCAGTAGCGTGTTGCGGGTAAACAGTTATGGCGAATTTGCCGACTTCTGCAGCCCGGATTTGCTGGCGCACCACCTGCGGATTGAGATATTCACCACGTTCCGGAAGAGCGATGCGATTGCGCAGGCCATCATGGATACGGCGCATTCCGGCCTGGCTGGAGACGGGATCGTGGCCGTGCTGCCGGCATGCAAGGTTTACTGGATACGCCGGCGTACGGAGGTGGGGCCGGACGAGTTGTAGGGACCGGTTGGGCATCGCGTTAACTTGAGGAGGTCATCATGGAAGGATTATTTTCATTACTGCTGTTCGCGGGGTTGTTTTTTCTGATGATGCGTTTCGGCTGCGGTTCTCACATGGCCCACGGCGGGCATGGTCACCGGCATGTCGGGCGCGATTCGGCGGGTGGCGGAGTCACCTATACCTGCCCGATGCACCCGGATGTGCGCCAGCCATCGCCCGGCACCTGTCCGAAATGCGGCATGAAGCTGGAACCTGAAACCAATAAGGAAGGAGAGCAATCATGAGACAGGGAATTTCTTTGACTGCAGTGGGCCACGCGACCAGCCTGTTTCTGGCGATCACATTCGCGCTGTGCGTGGCGTTCGACCTGGCTTTCCCCGAGCATGCGATGTACGAGGCATGGCGCAAATTGCTGCCGGGATTCGAGTGGATCAGCTGGTCCAGCTTCGGCCTTGGGTTGATCGAGAGCTACGGCTACGGTTGGTACATCGCACTGATTTGGGTGCCGCTGTACAACGTCTTCCTGTGCGGCCCGGACCGGCGCGGTTGCGGAAAATGCGGTAGCAGGCACGAAGCGGAGTAACCGGGAAAGGAATGGCATGAAATACGTCTGGTTGATCTGGTCCGGTGCGTTTCTGGTTCCTTGGGTGGTGCTGTATTTCATCAAGCCCGGATTCCGGCAGAAGATGCTGCGCGTCAGCCTGTGGACCAGCCTGCTCGGCATCAGCGAACCGATTTTCGTGCCGGCCTACTGGAATCCGCCTACCTTGTTTGATCTTGCGCAGCGCACCGGATTCGACATCGAAAGCCTGATCTTCTGTTTCGCCATCGGCGGCATCGGCGCGGTCACCTACAACGCGCTTACCGGCGGCAGGATGGCAGAGGTGCCGCACGCGGAGCGTCACGAGGGCCGCCACCGATGGCATCGTCTCGCCATTGCTGCCCCGTTCATGGCGTTTCCCCCGCTGTATTTCCTGCCGTGGAACCCGATTTATCCAGGTATTGCCGCGTTGGTGCTGGGCGGCATCGCCAACGTACTGTGCCGGCCGGATTTGCTGCGCAACACCCTGATCGGCGGCGTGTTGTTCTTGGCGATTTATACGATCTTCATGCTGCTGCTGGTCGTTTTCTCGCCGGGTTATATCGAACAGGTATGGAACCTGCCCGCTATTTCTGGCGTATTGATCGCCGGCATTCCGCTGGAAGAACTCGCCTTCGGTTTTTCCTTCGGCCTGTACTGGGCGGGCATCTATGAACATTTCACCTGGCATCGCAGCCAGATTAACCAAGGAGCGTAATCATGCACCACAAGAAAGTTTCCCGGATCAGCTGGCTGCATATCGGCATGATGATCTTGTATCTCAGCGCAACCCCAGCGTTCGCCGCAACGGCCATCACCGTGCACAAGAGCCCGACCTGCGGCTGCTGTGAGAAGTACGTGGACTACCTGCGCGACAACGGCTTCAAGGTCGAGGCGCGTGACGAGCAGGACATGAGCGCCGTCAAGAAACGGCATGGCGTGGCGCATGCCGCGAGTTGCCACACCGGGCTGATCGACGGGTATGTAGTCGAGGGGCACGTGCCGGTCGCCGCCATCCGCAAACTGCTGCAGGAAAGGCCGGCCATCATCGGCATCAGCGCGCCCGGCATGCCGATGAATTCGCCGGGCATGGGCGAGATGCATAAAGGCACGCTGACCATCTATGCGATACCCAAGGAAGACCGGGAACCGTACGTCTACTCGGTTGAATAGTAACCCGCTTGCACGAACGATGATTTCAAACATAACTTGAAGAATGGAGAACACAAATGAAGCAGAAACAGACAGGTGAAGCGATGGTCGCAGTGATGGTCATCGTTCTGGTAGTGATGTGGTTGTCGAACGGTCGCATGGGCATGATGGGGCATGGTCACGGCCATGCAGATCTATCGGAAACTGTACCGCCTCCTCAAACAGTTTCCACACCAGAACCAACTTTCGGTGAGTTGGCTCAGCCCAAACGTTGAACGTTATAGACGAGGGGAATCGATCATGATCGAAGTGATTCCGAACTGGCATCCGCTGTTTGTGCACTTCCCGATCGCGCTGGTCACGCTTTCGGCCGCGTTCCATGTGGTCGCCATTCTGCTTCGCAACCAGCTGCGCTTTGCGTCCCACTGTGCCGTGCTCGCGCATGCCACGCTGTGGCTGGCTGCGTTTGCGGCCTTGCCGACCGCACTGATGGGCTGGTTGGCATCCAACTCGGTTGACCATGACGAGGCGGGGCATGCCGCGATGCTGCTGCACCGCACATGGGCTGGCGTGACGGTACTGACCCTGTCCCTGCTGGCCGGCTGGGATGCCTGGCGGCACAAAGTGAATGCCTTGCCCACTTGGCCGGTTGCAGGCGCCGTGATTCTGGCATGGGTGCTGGTTGCCAGCACTGCATGGCACGGAGCTGAACTGGTTTATCGGCACGGGCTGGGGGTGATTGCCGTTCCTGCGCAGGTCGAAAGCGGTGGGCATGAACACGGGCATGAAGAAGAGCCGCACGCGCATTGAACGCGCGCTGCATAGCCGGATCCCCTTCACATAAGTTCAGGAGGTCAAATCATGGATAAGCTGAGTCTCATACGCACTGGAAGCACGCTGGATGTTTGCCTATTCCCGGATGGAATGAGAGGTTTTGTGAATGCATGGACTCACGGACTGGATCTGCCCCTGATCAGAAGCAGCAAGCCATGGACGTTTGCGGAACTTACCTATGAACAATTCGGGGCGGCCTTGACGGGATTCCTGAGCAGTGTAGTGTTTGCTTGGTGTTACAACATGGTTGGCCATTGTCCGGCTTGCAGCGACAAACCTTTAGTTTCGCAACGTAAGTTCGACTGAAAGGAGATGTCCATGACACCCCACCCAACTGGAGTAACCCGCTCGAAAGCTGTCGAAAACAAAGACCCGGTGTGCGGCATGGCAGTGACCACCGACAGCCGCTACCGCCATGTCCACGACGGACGAACCTATCTGTTTTGCAGCGAAAGTTGCTTGGCCAAGTTTCAGGCGTCACCGGCCACCTATGTTGGCAAACTGGGTGCACCACCGTCCATAGCGCACAGCGGCGTAATCTACACCTGTCCGATGCATCCCGAAATACGGCAATCATCGCCAGGCTCATGTCCCAAGTGCGGCATGGCGCTTGAGGAAGCATTGGCGGGCGCTGTGGCAACCGGGTTCGCCGGACCGCTTCAATACGGAACGGGAGCAGGTGCGGTAATGCTCGCTATCTATTTCGGGGTCGTCGGCCTGATTTCCGGGATGGCCTTTGCACTCGAACAATTCGAGAAATACTGGTATTTCATCGTGCTGCTTGCGCTGGGCTTCGGTATCCAAGTCGGCCTTTTCACGCACCTTAAGCGCCTCGTCGGGCGGCACGGTGCTTCAGGCAAGGTGGTCGCCGTATCAGGCACGACCTCAACGGCTGCGATGGTTTCCTGTTGCGCCCATTACCTGGTCAACGTTCTGCCCGTTCTGGGCGTCACCGGCTTTCTCGTTGTAGTTGCAGAGTACCAGGTCGAGCTGTTCTGGGTCGGTCTGGCATTCAATGCTGCCGGCATTACGTACATCCTGTCCAAGGTTGTCAACGCGTCAAAGGAGAGTGAGAAATGCTGAATAATCAATTAAGCAGGCTGGTCCTTGCGGCAACGATTGTTTTCCCCTTTGCGAATTCCTGCTACGCAGCCGAAGCATGGTTTTCTCCGCAATCAAACAATGAGCGCGGCATCAAGGTGACCGTCGCGCCGCAGGCCATCGTGGCTGCAACATGGGATTTTGAGGTAACCCTAGAATCCCATACCCAGTCATTGAACGACGACCTGTCCAAGGCTACCGTGCTCATTGCGGATGGGAGGCAATACCTGCCGCTGGGCTGGGAAGGCGCGGTGCCAGGGGGCCATCACCGCAAGGGCTTGCTGCGTTTCAAGGCCATAGTTCCGAAGCCAAGAGCGGTGGAGTTGCAAATACGTCTGGCAGGTGATTCCTCACCGAGGAGCTTCGCATGGCAATCGAAGTGAGGAGTCGAGGTTGCGCGACATATCCAACCCACTGCTGCCTTGCCCTTCCGAAGTTCAACCAAACTTGAGGAGGACGAATCATGAATACACACTATTTCAAAATATCGCTGCACGCAATTATGAGCGCCATTGCAGCTCTGTTCCTTACCGGCGCGTTTGCGGCCGATGTTCCCACGCATAAAGTCGTGGACGGCGTTGCGATCTATCTTGGAGTGCTGCCGTCCGAGATGGTTTTGGGGCATCCCCACTCTCAAGCTGAAGCAGGCATGCATGGCGGCGTACCGGCCGGTAAACATCAGTATCACGTGCTGGTCGCACTCTTCGATACTGCAAGCGGCCAACGCATCGCCAACGCACAGGTTAAGGCCAGGGTATCCGAGCTCGCTCTGTCCGGCGCCGAGAAAAATCTTGAACCCATGCACATCGCTGACTCTATCACCTACGGAAACTACTTCAGGATGCCCGGCTCCGGCATCTACCGCATTCGGGTGCAGGTGCGCCAGCCAGGCGAGCGCGACATCGAGGCCGAATTCGAGTTCCAACACGGCCGCAACTGAAGGAGAGCATGATGGAACACAACGAACATGCTGGTCACGATTCACATCCCGCCCCACGTGGATACAACTGGGTTCTCATTGCCTTTCTGGCGATTGCCGCGTTTTTCCTATTTGCCGAACACCGCGCTCACCTGCTTGGCGCACTGCCGTACCTGCTTCTGCTCGCCTGCCTGCTGATGCATCTGTTCCACCATGGGCATGGCAGTCACGGCAGTCATGGCGAACATGGCGAACATGGCGAAAGGAGCGAAAAATGAACACCGCAGAAAACGCTTATGGTCTGTGGACACTGGTCATCATCAACTCGCTGGTGTTTATTATTTTTGCCTTCAGTTTCGCCAAACCGCAAAGCAGGCGCGACTGGCGCACATTCGGCATGTACTCAGCCTTCATCGTGGCGCTGTTCACTGAAATGTATGGCTACCCGCTGACGATCTACTTCTTCTCTGGCTGGTTAACAGAGAAGTTTCCCGATGTGAATTGGCTGTCGCATGATGCCGGACATTTACTGGAGATGATATTCGGCTGGCGCGCCAATCCTCATTTCGGGCCGTTCCATATTCTTAGCATGATCTTCATCGTCGGGGGATTCTGGCTGCTGGCCTCCGCCTGGCCCGTGCTTTACCAAGCGGTGCAGCGCAACGAACTGGCAACCTCCGGGCCCTATGCGCGCATTCGCCATCCTCAATATGCGGCCTTCGTGCTGGTGATGTTCGGTTTCCTGCTGCAATGGGCGACGATCATTACGCTGCTGATGTTCCCTATTCTGGTCTGGGTTTATGTACGCCTTGCCTATGCTGAGGAGCGGGAAGCGGCAACCCGCTTTGGAGAGCAGTGGCGGGAGTACGCGGCCCGCACGCCCAGATTCGTTCCACGACGTTCAATCCTGAAAAACGGTAAAGCGAAATGACCCCGGACGGCCACAAATGCGACTGGGGGATCTGGGCGCTCCCCTTCCTCATTTCCCAGGGCGCATTGTATGCGGCCTTTCCCGAACAGCGGCGCGACATGCTGCAGAGCAGGATGCTGGGCGTTTGGGCATATTGGCCTGGAGTGTATGAGCATCTTGCATGGCATCGCAGTACTTGAACTGCGAATTGGATTTCATACGACGAATTGTTTACTTTACAGGAGGGCATCATGAATAAAACTGTCGAAGACCCGGTTTGCCACATGTCGGTTTCCGAAACATCCTTTGCCACCGAATACGCAGGCATCCGCTACGCGTTCTGTTCGGCACAGTGCAAAGAGCGGTTTTTGGAAAATCCCCATTTGTACGTTGGTTCGCCGGGCCGCAAGGCGGCAGCTCAGCAGGGCAAACAAATCATCAAGCAACGCCGCATGGTGTTGTCGGCACCGCTGGATAACGGGCAGACGGATATAGTTAAGCGCGCGTTGCGTGAAATGATGGGAATAATCGATATCTGTATCGAGGGCAAGGAAATAGATATCCGCTACGACTTGATGCAAGTCACTGCCGGGCAGATCGCAGACAGACTAGCCTCGGTCGGGAGCGAACTCGGCAGCGGTTGGATGGAAAGGCTCAAGCTGGCATTCATTAACTATCAGGAAGAATGCGAAATCGGCAACCTCGAAGTGGATAGCGGCAAGCGCTGTCACTAGTTCGCCACATCAACTGTCCTTGGAGGGTATGCATCATGAAAAGCCATTCATTAATTTCTTCTGTCTTTCCGGATTCTGTCCGCGAGACACGCCGGGCCACCGGTAATGCGAAGCCATACTGTGAAAGAAGTTATAGCGGCTCCGGATCGCCCCCCCGCGAAAAGGTGGTGGATGAGCACGCGGCGGGGTGTGCCTCCGAAGGTAAGGCAGTCAATTCATGAATGTCCACGTGATGATCACCCGCCACGAATCCATCACGAGCTTGGCCCTGCCGCTAGCAGCGGTGTTCGTGGTGTCTTTGGGCTACGGGGTAGTATTGCCGGTGTTGCCGTTCATACTGGAGCGCGCGCTCGGCGATGCGGCACGCGCAGCAATTTCCTGGCATACCGGCCTGCTGATGGGCGTGTACATGCTGGCGCTGTTTCTGTTCGCACCGTTATGGGGGCGAATCTCGGATCGCGCTGGCCGGCGCACGGTGATCCTGCTCGGACTCGCCGGTTTCAGCGCAGCGTTGTTGTGGTTCGCGGTAGCGCACGATCTGGTGTTTGTCTACGGTGCCCGTGTGCTCGCCGGTGTATTCGCGGCGGCGGTGGTTCCGGTGGTATTCGCCTGGGTAAGCGATGTGGGAACACCACGCAAACGTGCGCAGGCGTTCGCATGGCTGAGTGCGGCAAGTGCACTCGGTTTCCTGTTTGGCCCGGCGCTAAGCGGCTGGCTTGCATCTGCCGAGTTCGGCGATCAGGATATCTCCACGGCGTTGCCGTTCTACGCGGCTGCGATCCTGAGTGGCGCGGTTTGGTTTGTGGCCTACCGGTACCTCCCGGAGCGCGCCTCGCGGCATACCGAAAATGAATCAGAAGCCGGGGCACCGCCCCTGATATGGCTGCTGGCATTGTCGATGCTGGTGATGCTAGGGCTAGGGGGCTACGAGGTGAGTCTGGCGTTGCAAGGCCAGCAGGTGCTGAATTTGCAGCCGCGTGAGATGGGCTGGATGTTCGCCGAATGCAGCCTAGTCATGATCCTGGTGCAGGTCTTCGTGCTCGCACCGCTGCTTCAACGCGTTGGCAGTTCCCTGCTGGCCCCGGCTTTTCTTGTAATGGCAATTGGTGTTGCATTATTGCCGTTTGCCGCGAATTACCCTGCCATGCTCCTTGGCGTTGGATTGGTCGCGGCAGCCGCCGGTATGCTGATCCCGGCGCTCGTCTATCTGGTATCGCTGGCCGCAGGCTCCGCGCCGGGTGCTGCCATCGGCAAACAGACTGCCGCCGCGAACCTAGGCCAAGCCGTGGGGTCGGCCGCCGTCGGCTGGCTGTTCGCTGTGTCTATCGAAATTCCGTTCTGGGTGATCGCCGGTCTGCTCATGCTAGGCGCAGTTGCTGCACTCCATGTGTCGAAGTCCCTGAAACGTATTGGCATTACCGGATACGGTCTTAAATCGGAGAAGGCGGAATGAATACAGAAGTAGATATTATGGAACGGGCGAATGCGGCCTTCGCCGAAGCGCTGGCCGAAGCTCTGGATATTCGCGAGCATGAGACCGGCGACCACTCAAGGCGGGTGGCATGCCATACCCTAGTGCTGGCACGCCGTTTTACCGCAGATCCCGACAGATTGAGGCAGATTTACTGGGGGGCGTTACTACACGACGTCGGCAAGATCGGGATAGCGGATGCAATCTTGTTGAAGCAGGGTACGCTTGATGAAAACGAATGGCAGGAAATGCGAACGCATCCGGAAAAAGGATACCGCATCGTGGCGCAAATCCCGGGCATGGAAGAAGCTGCCGGAATCGTTTTAAGCCACGAAGAGCGCTACGACGGCAGTGGATATCCGCGCGCCCTCAAGGGTGAGCAGATTGCCCTGGGAGCGAGGTTGTTTGCCGTAATCGACACGCTGGACGCGATGACTTCGGATCGACCTTATCGCAAGGCATTACCGTTCGACGATGCCCGCGCAGAAATCGTCAGCATGAGCGGCGCGCAATTCGATCCCGCGGCAGTCCGAGCGTTTTTGGATGAAGAGACAACACTGCGCGAAATGGTGGCAACAAAATGCAGGCAGGCGAACGATTCCGATATTTTTGAAGGAACAAAGCACGTGATTCACTCACATGAAAGGGATAAACCATGAACGTTAACACCGACCCGGTTTGCGGCATGAAAGTGACCGATTCTGCACCGCATCGCCTAGAGCATCTGGGGCGGCACTATCGTTTTTGCTCGCAGCACTGTCTGGATAAATTTAAGGCATCTCCGTCCAAATATATTGACGCACGCCCGGTATCGTCCCCCGACGCTGCCGGAGCGGTCTACACCTGCCCGATGCATCCCGAGGTTCGGCAAAACGCACTAGGCAATTGCCCTAAGTGCGGCATGACGCTGGAACCCGTTACGCCGACTGCCGCTCCCGCAGGCGCCACCGAATATACGTGCCCCATGCATCCCGAAGTGGTGCGCAATGCACCGGGTAGTTGCCCGATCTGCGGCATGGCTTTGGAACCACGCAATGCAGTCTCTGAAGACAATACAGAACTCAACGACATGACACGGCGCTTCAAGCTGAGCGCGGTACTGGCCTTACCGGTATTTTTCGTGGCGATGGTCTCCGATTTGGCCCCGCAACTCGTGCCGGCGTCCGTTTCGGCAAACACCTTGCAATGGTTCGAATTTGCTCTGGCGACACCGGTGGTGCTGTGGGGCGGCTGGCCAGTATTCAAGCGCGGATATGAATCGGTGGTCAACCGCAGTCTCAACATGTTCACCCTGATTACGCTCGGCGTCGGCGTAGCATGGGGCTACAGCGTCGTTGCCATGTTGCTGCCCGGCATCTTCCCGCCAGCCATGCGCAGCATGATGGATACGGTGCCGGTGTATTTCGAGGCGGCGGCCGTGATCATGGCGCTGGTGCTGCTGGGACAGGTGATGGAATTGCGTGCGCGCAGCCAGACCAGCGCCGCGATCAAACTGCTGCTGGGGCTGGCCCCGAAGACTGCACGAATCGTTCGCGACAACGGCGACGAGGAGGACATCCCGCTGGAACAGGTGCAGCCTAACGATGTACTGCGCGTGCGCCCCGGCGAGAAGGTGCCGGTGGACGGCGTTGTGCTGGATGGAACAAGCGCGCTGGACGAATCCATGGTCACAGGCGAATCCATCCCGGTGGAAAAAACGGCTGGCGCGCGACTGATCGGCGCCACAGTGAACGGAACGGGAAGTTTATTGATGCGCGCCGAACGCGTCGGTGCCGACACCTTGCTCGCGCAGATCGTGCATATGGTGAGCGAGGCGCAGCGTTCACGCGCGCCGATCCAACGTCTGGCCGACGTGACGGCCGGCTATTTCGTGCCGACGGTGGTGCTGATCGCGCTCGCCACGCTGGCGGTGTGGGGGCTGTTCGGGCCGGAGCCGCGCCTGACGCATGCCGTCGTCAATGCGGTGGCGGTTCTCATCATTGCCTGCCCCTGCGCGCTGGGGCTGGCCACGCCAATGTCCATCATGGTCGGCACCGGGCGTGGCGCGACACTCGGCGTGCTGATCAAGAACGCCGAGGCGCTGGAAACCATGGAGAAGGTGAACACGCTGGTGGTGGATAAAACCGGCACATTGACCGAGGGCAAGCCGAAACTGGTGTCTATCATTCCGCTGAATGGGTTCGAGGAAGGCGTCGTGCTGTGGCTGGGTGCTAGCCTGGAACGCGCGAGCGAACACCCGCTGGCGGCGGCCATCGTCAATGGCGCGCAGGAAAGGGGCATCTTGCTCACAGCAGTGAATGAATTCCGTTCGTTCACCGGCATGGGCGTGACGGGGACGGTTGAAGGCAGCGCGGTCGCGCTGGGCAACCTTAAATTGTTCGCGGAATTGCACATTGATGCAGGCGAATTAGTCGCCCGTGCCGAGGCATTGCGCAGCGACGGCCAGACCGTGATGCTGTTGGCAATCGATGGCAAGGCAGCAGGATTAATCGGCGTGGCCGACCCGGTCAAGGAGTCTACAGCGGAAGCTATTCGCGCCCTGCATGAAGAAGGCGTGCAGGTCATCATGCTCACCGGCGATAACCGCGTCACGGCGGAAGCAGTAGCGAAAAAACTGGGCATTGACCGCATCGAGGCGGAAGTGCTGCCGGAACAGAAGGCAGACATCGTCAAGCAGCTGCAGGCCGAGGGACGCGTCGTGGCGATGGCGGGCGATGGCATCAATGATGCACCGGCTCTTGCGCAGGCACAGGTTGGCATTGCCATGGGCACTGGCACTGACGTGGCGATGGAAAGTGCTGGCATTACCCTGATTAAAGGCGATCTACGCGGCATCGTGCGCGCGCTGCGCCTCTCGCGCGCGACAATGAAGAACATCCGCCAGAACTTGTTCTTCGCTTTTATCTACAACGTACTCGGCATCCCGGTCGCGGCTGGTGTGCTGTACCCGTTCTTTGGTTTGCTGCTGTCACCCATCATCGCTGCAGCGGCTATGAGCTTCAGTTCGGTGTCGGTGATACTTAATGCACTCAGGTTGAATCGGGTGAAGATATGACCTTTGCTGAGATACGCAATGGCTGATTGCTGTAACGACAAGGCATGCGAGATAGACGCACTACATAAACATCAAAGTTCAAGATTAAAGATCGTGCTGGCTATCAATGCCGTTATGTCCGTCATCGAACTTACGGAGGGACTGATTGGACACTCCGCTTTGCTGGTGCCCGACACGCAGGATACCGTAACGCAACTACAGCACGGCTTGAGATTCTCATGGTGATATTATTCAAGCGAGCATGTAATGCTCATTGGAAGCGATCAATATTGGCCATGTGTTCGTTTCTTAATCGGGGTTGCAGCAGAGTAGGCCATAAAAAAGGCCACAGCTCGCAGTCAAAGCCATTAAACACAAGAGGGAAGGTCATTGCTGAAACAGAGCTGATCGATGAGGCGATAGAAGTTTTGCATCTTGAAGGTTTCCTCTGGCCAATTGTGAACGGTCGTAGCTATAGAGTTTTTCAATCTCGACTGTCGCCTTCGTCACCACGAAGGGGAAGTGCATCATCGTAATTGGACTGCCACATAACGGCCGGTCGCAAAAGACGGCAACGGGTTAGCACGCGACGGTCGAGCACCTTCAAACTCTCAGTTTTTACCGTCCGCTGTTCGGTGTGAAGCGGACAACTCTCCAGAACATTCCACCAGCCTTTTCAGAAATTCCCCAGCGTCTCTTATGGCCGA
>Ga0172380_10003308_pt1 | contig 22407 bp, 21 predicted proteins | sample Leawe162metaG_FD_119747 | JGI IMG/M metagenome (GOLD analysis project Ga0172380, IMG submission 119747) | Leachate microbial communities from a municipal landfill in Southern Ontario, Canada - Leachate well 162 metaG | ecosystem: Engineered > Solid waste > Landfill > Unclassified | place...
CCCATACAAACCCAACTCGTACTCTTGTGCTACCTCGCGGGAGGCGAGGCGTATTGCGGCATCGTTGACGCGGGAACGCGCGGCCAAGCCGCTGGAAGGTGGTTCCGTTATGACGAGTGAAGCGCGCGAGCACACGGCCCAGGCAGCCACCTGCGTGCACCACTGGCTCATCGACGCCCCCAACGGGCGCGAGAGCGTGGGGCACTGCAGCCGCTGCGGCAAGGAGCGCTCGTTCACCAACTCCACGGAGGCGGTGATGTGGGAGCAGACCAACACCCTGCGCAACTCCCTGCGGAGCGGCGTCCGCGTCTCCAAGCCCTCCGAGATCCTGCTCTCCGACGAGGTAGCCGACGAGGCATAGCCTCACCGACCGGTTCACACTCAACGGCGGCCCTTCGGGGCCGCCGTTTCGTTGCGCCCCATCCGCCGTATCATCGACACGAGCGAGGAGCGTGCGCGTGACCGTCGACCTGAGCGTGACCATCGGTGCCAGTAGCAAGCAGGAGCTCACCCTCCGCAACCCGGTCATGGTGGCCTCCGGCACCTTCTCCAACGGCATCGAGTTCGCCAAGCGCTTCGACGTCGACGCGCTGGGCGCGATCTGCTCGAAGGGCACTACGCTCCGCCCCCGCCGCGGCAACAACCAGCCGCGGACCGTCGAGACGCCCAGCGGCATGATCAACTCGATCGGCTTCCAGAACATCGGCGTCGGCGCGCTCATCGCGGAGGTAGCCCCCGTCTGGGATCGCTGGCAGGTGCCCGTCCTCGTCAACATCATGGGCGAGACGATCGCGGAGTACGGCCAGCTCGCCGAGCGCCTGGACGGCGTCCCCGGCGTCGCGGGCCTGGAGGTCAACATCTCCTGCCCCAACGTCGAGGCCGGTGGGCTCGAGTTCGGCCAGGACCCCGTGCAGGCCACTGCCGTCGTCTCCGAGGTGCGCCGCAAGACCGGCCTCCCCTTCACCGTGAAGGTGACGCCGAACGTCGGCGATATCCGCCCGATCGCGCGCGCCGTCGAAGATGCGGGCGCCGACGCGATCACCATCATGAACACGATCCCATCGATGGCGATCGACATCCATCGACGCCGCCCGGTGCTGGCAACGACCTTCGGCGGGCTCTCCGGGCCCGCGATCAAGCCGGTCGCGCTGCGCCTCGTCTACCTCAGCGCGGGCGTCACAAAGCTCCCGATCCTTGCCGCAGGCGGCGTATCGAGCGGCACCGATGCCATCGAGTTTTTCATGGCCGGCGCCAGCGCCGTGCAGGTCGGCACCGCCACCTTCCGCGACCCCCAGACGCCGTGGCGCGTGCTCCGCGAGATCACCGACTGGTGCGAGGCCGAGGGCGTCCGCAGCATCGGCGAGATCGTCGGCGCCGCCCGCCCCCGGGACTGACGTGCCGCGCAGCCTCGCCGCGCTCCCGGCGTTCGCGATCGCCTTGCTCGCTGGTGGCGCGTGGTACTGGGCCGGCGAGCGCATCGCCGCGCGCCTCGGTGCCGCCGAGGCTGCGCCCGCGGCAGGCCTGCTGGTCGGCGCCGTCATCGGCCTGACGCTCTGGCGCCGCAACGTCACAGACGAGGTGGAGGCGAGCCTGCGGCGGCTCGCCTGCCCCGCCTGCGGCGCGCGACTCACCGTCGATCACGACCATGCGGGGGATGCCCAGCCGGGCGGCCTCACCTCGTGGGCGTGCGCAGCGTGTGGCTACGCCCACGCCGCCGCGTTGACGTGTGAGGAGTGTGCCCGGTAGCGTCGAGTCACCTCGGGGTGTAGCTCAGCCTGGTAGAGCGCTGCGTTTGGGACGCAGAGGCCCACAGTTCAAATCTGTGCACCCCGACCACCTCCGCCACTTCCGCCCAACCTCGCGACCAACTTCCGGACGCCGAGGCGGCTTCCTCGCCCACCTAGACTCGACACGGGTGGCCCGTCTGGGGCCGCGCAACGAGGGAGGGTGAGATGGCACGAGCAGCCGGCGAACGGTTCGAGTGCGAGGAGTGCGGCGGCGTCCTCGTGTGGGAGAAGGCATGTCCCTGCGGCACGGACATGCCCCACGTCGAGATCTGTTGCGGCAGGCAGATGCGGAAGGTCGAGGCCGCGTAACACGGCAGGACTGACGCGAGCGGCTCAGGCGGCCCGGAGGCGGGCCGTCCCCGCTCCGTGCACCCCGACCACGCCCCACTAGCCCACCTACGCCGCCCGGAGCCTGAGGCCCCCCGCATCACCGACGCGGATCGCCTTGCCCATCTCCTGGAGCACCGCCACCTCCAGCGCCTGCCGACGCGCGATGCCCAGCCGCTCGACTGCCACGCTCAGCGAGCAGTCGGCACCGAACGGCTCCGGCAACTGGAGCCACGCGAGCTGCACCGCAGTGTCTGCCACGACCTGCGCCACCGCCGCTGACTGCGGGTCGCGCCCCGCCCACTCGCTCGCCAGCGCATCCAGGACGTGCGCGGAGAGCGCCTGGTCGAGCCCCGGTCGCGCATCCGTCAGTCGCTGCGCCGCGACACGCGCGACCAGCATCCGCAGCACCTCGGACTCGTGCGCCGGGACGCCCATGCGGAGCGCCGTCGCCAGTGCGTATCGCTGCGCCAGCGCCACCCCTTCGCGCTCACGCGGCGCAGCGGTCGCAGTCGCGGCCCGCACGATGTTGTCCGACAGGCGCTCCGGGCGACCGTGGTAGCCGCGCACGCCGTTGTCGGGCATCGATCCCGTCGCCGAGGCGGTTCGACCGCCGCCCGCGAACTTCGCGGCGTACATCGCCACATCCGCGGCGTGCATGAGGTCGTCCGCGGTCACCGCGTCGTCCGGCGCGCACGCCAGCCCGATCGAGACGCGGACATCGCTCGGCGCCCCCGGGATGCGCTGGTGGAGACCGCGCAGCGCATCGTGGATGCGCGCTGCGATCACCTGCGCCTCATCCGCCCCCGCGCCATCGATGAGCGCCACGAACTCGTCCCCCCCGACGCGCGCGACGAAGTCCCCGGCCCGCACCGAGGTTCGCACCGCCTCGCCGACCAGCGTGATCACCTGGTCGCCGACCGCGTGCCCCAGCGTGTCGTTGAACGTCTTGAGGTTGTCCATGTCGAGCATCAGCACGGCGCACGCCGTTCCCGGCGCACCAACGCCGGCGACGGCCAACTGTTCCTGCAGGTAGCGAGCGTTCGGCAGGCCGGTCAGCACGTCGTGCCGCGCGGTGTGCTCGGCCTGCTCGAAGAGCTCGACGCGCTCGATCGTGACCGCCAGCAGCCGGCCGACCTCCTGCAGCGCATCGATGTCGGCGCGCGTGTAGCCGTGCCCGTCCGGGGCGGTGTGCCCCAGCGCCAGCACCGCCACGCAGTCGTCGCCGCGCATCACCGGCACCAGTGCGACCTCGGCGGGGTCGCCCAGCGCCTGCCACTCCGCGCACTCGGTGTCCCCACGACGCAGACGCACGGGACCGCGCATCCGGTGCGCCTCCCACACCAGCGACCCCTCCAGGGCACACGTCCCCATCGTCGCCAGCGTGTCCGCGGGGTACGCCGCGTAGGGCTCGACCTGCTGTGCGTCGGCGTCGATTCGGAACATCGCGGCGTGCTCGAAGGGGATCAGCCAGCGCACCTCGTCCGCGAACGCGTCGAAGGCGTCGCGCAGATCGACGACCGACGCGACGACCCGTGCGAGGTTGCCCAGCACCTGGATGCGCGCCGCGCGCTCCGTCGCCTGCCGATAGAGCATGGCGCTATCCAGCGCCAGCGCCAGCTGCGAGACCGCCTGCGCCACCAGCGGCAGCTGCTCGATGTCGAAGCTGCTCACCGGCTCGATCGCCACGACACCCAGCAACTCGCCCTTCGGTCGCATCGGCACGACGAGTGGCGACTCCACGCCCGCCAGGAACGAGGGTGGTGCACCATCCAGCTCCTCGATCAACGTCGCCGCGCGCAGCGTCACCCAGCGGTGGTGTGCGTCGGCGGCGGCCGCCGTCACCGGCGTCGCGCGTCCCTCGGTGTCGTAGCACTGCACCTGCAGCAGCCCCTCGTCCTCCGGAAACTGCGCGATGAACATGCGCCGGAAGGGAACGATCTCCGCCGTCGTGCGCGCGAAGCCACGGAACAGCCGCACCGGGTCGACGGTCGACTGCACCACCTCGCCGATCCGTGCGAGGCCGGACAGCTCCGAGATGCGCCGCGCCTGCAACCGCACGACCTCGTCCGCCTCGAAGCGTGCCCCCAGCTGCTGCGCGAGGCGCGCGGCGACCTCGCGCTGCGCCGGCCCCCAGCGATGCACACCGTCCGTCAGGATCACCACGGCGCCGACCGCGAGTCGGTGCGCCAGCAGCGGGACAACGAGGATCGACCCCACCCCGAGCGCCGCGACCTCCGCTGAGATCTCGCCCTCGCCGCCCGGGCCGAGCAGCACCGCATCGCCGCGATCCTCAACGACGTGTGGGATCGTCACGAACAGCCGCTCGATGGCATCCGGCGCGCCGTCGGTGGGGGCAGCAAGGCCGGGCGTGCGCACGCGAGCCGCCACCTCCATCCGCCGTGACCCGCGCGGTCGCGTGACGACAGCCGCCTCGGCCGCACCCAGCCACATCGCGGCGTTGCGCAGGGCGCGCGTGAGCGCCACCGAGGTGTCAAGCGTCTCATCCAGCACGCGCGCGACGTTGTTGAGGAGCGCCTCGCGGTTCGCGCGCGCCAGGGCGTCGCGGAACTCGCGACGGTGTTCCATCGCCGCCGCCAGCTCCCGGCCGACCGCCGCCAGCACGTCCAGGTCGTCCTCGGTGACGTCCCAGTCGCTCTCGACCAGCAGGCCGAAGGCACCCCGAGCGCTCCCCTTTACCATGAGTGGCACGACCGCGTAGCTCGCATGCACGAGCGCTCCGTCGCGGTGGATCCAGAGCTCCCCCTGCGCGCTCGCTCCGCTCGCCGTGACATCGAGCAGCGCGTTGCGCGGCACCTCGGCGTCGCCGTGGTCGTGCAGGCTGCAGCGCTGTACCGCCGGCTTCTCCTCCTCCGCAGGCGCGAAGTAGACCTGCACCACGCACGCGTCGAACATCGAGCCGAGCAACGCCAGCGCCGCGTCGAACGGCGTGTCGTCCGCCAGCGCCTGGCTGATCGCCGCCGTCACGGAGTTCACGATGCCGCTCCGGCGCTCGCGACTGGCGAGCTCTGTGGTCTGTCGCGCGACCTCGCGGTTCAGCTCGTCGTTCCAGCGCTCCAGACGGTAGTTCGTCTGCGAGAGTCGCTGCTGCGTGGACTGCAGGTCACCCAGCAGCCGCTGCGCGCGCTCTCGTGCTTCGTGCACACGACGTGTTCCGATGAACGAGATCGCCGCGATCTCCGCGAACACCAGCGCGACCGCCATCGCTCCCGCCACGCCCACATGCACGTGCACGCCCGGCAGGAACGCGACCCCCAGGTGGGACGCCGCGATGTCCGCCAGGAGCAGGAATGCCGCGACGGCGCTCAGGCCCAGGCTCGAGCGCGCGCGCAGCACCGGGCTATACGCGGCTACGACCATCGCCACCGCCAGCACGCCCACGGCCTCGCCCAGCGCGTGCAGCGTCAGGAATCCGCCCAGCAGCAGGAACAGCGCCGATGCGAACAGCCGCCATTCCAGGTGCCCGACCGTCCGTGCGCGGCGTGCGAACGCCAGTTGCACCTCGTTCGCCACCGCCAGGAGTGCGACCAGTGGGAGCAGCAGCCAGGGCACATCCGGCACCGCGAGTATGTTCGCGGCCGTCACCACCACGTTCGCCACGACCATCGCACGCAACGTCAGCCAGAGCGCACCGAAGCCGGCCAGCCGCTCGGCGACCGCCGCGCGCTGCTCGTTGTCCTGCTCCGGGACCGCTGGTAGGATCGCTGTACGAATCATGCCTGAAGGACTTCCGCCCTACGTCTTGGTTGCGCGAATCGGATCCATCCTGGGGATGGCGTTTTCGCTTGCGATCGGCCTGTTGTTTCTCATCGGTGGGTTCCTACTGCCCTCGCTGCTGGCGTTCGCCTGCTTCATCCCCTCGATGGGGGTGATGGTGTACGCAGAGCGGAAGGCTGCCGCCGATACCGCCCGCGCCGCACAGGCACCCCGCCCCTAGCACGACCCTTTCGAGGCGCGCGAGACAGCACACACGGCCGCCCGAGGGCGACCGTGCGATTTGTGATACCTGAATGTTCGGCGGCGAAGGGCCGGATCAGGAGTCCGTCAGGACTCCTGAATCTCGATCGAGTTGATGACGTCCCCGGGGGTCGATGCCGACTGGGGATCGCGGGGCGTGAGCGCCAGCGCGACGTCCATGCCCGCCTCGACCTCCGCGAAGAGCGTGTAGCGGCCGGTCAGATGCGGCGCGGGCGCCAGCACGATGAAGAACTGCGATCCGTTCGTGTTCGGGCCGGCGTTGGCGACGCCCAGCGTGCCCGCGTTGAACGGGCGGTCGGACAGCTCATCCTTGATGCGGTAGCCCGGGCCACCGGCGCCGGTGCCGGTCGGGTCGCCGCCCTGCGCGACGAAGCCGGGAATCACCCGGTGGAACGTGCAGCCGTCGTAGAACCCCTCACGTGCGAGGAACACGAAGGAGTTCACGGACTCCGGCGCGACGTCCGCAAAAAGCCGGACGGTGATGTCGCCCTGCACGGTGTGGATCACCGCGCGGTACTGCTTCCCGTCCTCCAGCGTCATCTCGGGCGGGGCGTCGTAATGAAGCGCCATGTTACTTGTCCTTCTCGATGATCTCCACTTTCAGGATGCGGTCCGCGGGCGGCTGGTCCTTGCCCTGCGGGTCGCGAATCGTCAGCGCCTTCGCGACCTCAAGTCCGGCGGTCACGCGCCCGAAGGCCGTGAACTGCGGCTCCAGGGCAGGCTGCGGCGCCAGCGTGATGAAGAACTGCGAACCACTCACACCCGCATTCGAGCTCGCCATGGCAAGGATACCCGGGTCGAACGCGATGTCGTTGCGCTCCACGGGCAGCGTGTAGCCCGGGCCGCCCGTGCTGTTGCCCAGCGGGTCGCCGCCCTGCGCGACGAAGCCGGCGATGACACGGTGGAATGTGAGCCCATCGAAGAAGCGATTCTTCGCCAGGAACACGAAGTTGTTCGCGTGCACCGGCGCCTTGTCCGTCAGCAGCTCGACGGTGATGTCGCCCTTCTCCGTGTGGAGGACGGCGCTGTACGCCTTCTTCGGGTCGATCTGCATCGCGGGTGCCGACGAGTAGCGGCGGACGATGCCGTCCGGGCCGGGTGTGCCCACCGGCTTCCCCGCCTCGGCCGTGGCACTCGCGGTCGGCGTCACGCTTGGTGTCGCGGGCGGCTGATTGGTGCTGGGCAGCAGGAACGACCCGCCGATGCTCGCCACCATCACGACGATGCCGACGAGCACCATGATCCGGCCATTCCGCTGCATCCACCCGAACACGCCGGGCATGTCGATCTCGGCGTTGGAGAGCACGGTCGCGACCGGCCGTTGCTGGCGGCGCCGGCGCACCTGCTCCGCGCGTCGTTGTCGCCTCCGGTCGTCGCTCATGCCGCTCCCGCTCCGTGCTGTAGCCGCTCGATTGCCTCGACCAGCCGCGCCGGGGCACGGCTGGAGATGTAGTACACACGCCCCTCGGCAGTGGTCACCGCGACGCCCTCCCGCAGGAACGGCACGCTGTACGCCTGCGCCGAACCGCCATCGAGGCGGCCGAGGCGCCAGCCCCACCCGCCGAAGGCGATCCACGGGTACTGCCGCACCCGCGCCGCACGCAGCGCCGAGGCGCCTAGCGTGCGCCCGAACGGCCCAAAGCGGAAGCGCAGCGCCTCGCTGGTGACCGTCACATCCAGTGCGACGAACCAGCGAGCGACGCCCACCAGAATCGCCGCCGTGAACAGCAGGCCGCCGACGGTCGCGGCGCGCCCAGTGCTCTCCAGCTCCGGGTCGCGAACCGCAGCGATGATGCCGACCAGCGGCGCCAACGGCAGCAGTCGAGCCAGCGCGCCGAACCAGCCGGCGGCGGCGACATGCTCCTCGTACACGACGGGCTGGGCGGAGTGGGGGGCTGCGGTCATGCCACCAACCTCCCGGAGTCGAGCAGGCCGCGCGTGCCGGCCCGGATCGCAGCGATGGTACCCTCGGCAGGACTCGAACCTGCGCCACCGGCTCCGGAGGCCGGTGCTCTATCCACTGAGCTACGAGGGCATGCGCCGATCCTACCCGCCGCGTCCCCGCTCGTCCAACCTCCGCAGCCCTCGCCCCTGACCGCTACCATTGCCCTGCAACGGGTGCGACCGGAGCGAGGTGCGGGCATGGCGATCGAGGGGAACGACTTCGCGGATCGCGACTTCCGGCGCGGCGTCTGGCGGCAGACCGCCACGACCGTCGCCCTCCTCACCACCGTGGACACCGAGGGCCGAGCGAACGTCATGGCCTGCGAGTGGGCGATGATGGTCAGCCACTCCCCCATGCACTTCGTCGTCTCCGTCGGCCCGCGCCACCTCTCCCACGGGGCCATCGAGGCGGCGGGCGAGTTCGGACTCAGCTTCTGCGCGGACGACCAGGCGAACCTCAGCCACATCGCCGGCTCATTCAGCATGCGCGACACCGACAAGTGGAGCCTCGCACCGTTCCCGACCTACGAGGCGAAGCACATCCGCGCCCCGATGATCGAGGGCGCGCTGCTGAACGTGGAGTGCCGCGTCATCGCCACGCAGCCCCTCGGCGACCACACCGTCTTCACCACTCAGGCCCTCTGGGCCCGCTACGACCCGGAGCGGCGGCCACTGATCTACCATCAGGGCAAGTACTGGTACCTGGGCGCACAGGTGCCGAAGGAGTAGCGAGGGGCATCATGCATCGGCTGCTGTGGGCATTACAGATCGCGTTCGGCACCTATTTCGTCCTCGTCGGGGTGACCCACTTCATCGTCCCCGCTGGTCTTCCCGAGCCGATGGCATGGATGTACGACCTCTCACCCACACTGCACACGGTCAGTGGCGCCGCCGAGATCCTCGGTGGGCTCGGCCTCATCCTCCCCGGCCTCACTCGCATCCAGCCGCGCCTGACCTCCTTCGCCGCCCTCGGCTTGCTCGCCGTCATGCTGCTCGCCTCCGCATGGCATATGCAGCGAGGCGAGTACCAGAACATCGTCGGCAACCTGATCATGGGCGGCGTGATGGCCTTCATCGCCTACGGTCGGCTGCGTCTTCGCCCGCTCACGGCGTAGCAGCAACAAGAGGCGCCGTCAGGCATCCGTCCCGCGGCGCCGGTACTGCACCGCCTCGGCCAGGTGCGCCGTCTCGATCACCTCGGAGCCCGCCAGGTCGGCGACGGTACGGGCCACCTTCAGGATGCGGTGGAACGCGCGGGCGGACAGCGCCAGCTGCTCCATCGCCGCCGCCAACAGCGGCTGCGCGGCGGGCACCAGCAGGCGCTGGCAGTGCTGGCGCACCTCCAGCGGCCCCATCTCCGCGTTCGTGACGAACGGCGTCCCAACGAGCCTCGCCAGCTGCACCTCGCGTGCCCGCGTCACCCGCGCCCGCACCTCCGCCGACGTCTCGCCGGTCGCGGCGCCCGCCAGCTCCTGGTACTCCACGCGCGGCACATCGATGAACAGGTCGAACCGGTCGAGCAGCGGGCCGGAGATGCGCCGCTGGTAGCGCGTCACCGTCGCCTCGGCGCACGTGCAGGCGCGCTTCGCGTCTCCGTGGTAGCCGCAGGGGCACGGGTTCATCGCCGCGACCAGCAGGAAGCGCGCCGGGAACGTCGCCGACCCGCGCACGCGCGAGATCGTCACGGCACCCGACTCGAGCGGCTCGCGCAGCGATTCGAGCGCGGTCTGGCCGAACTCCGGGAACTCGTCCAGGAACAGCACGCCCCGGTGCGCCAGCGAGACCTCGCCCGGGCGAATGTGGCTCCCCCCGCCCACCAGCCCCGCGTGCGAGATCGTGTGGTGCGGCGCGCGGAACGGGCGGTCGAGCACCAGCGGCCGTCCCCGCCCCAGCAGCCCCGCGACCGAGTGCACCTTCGTGACCTCGATCGCCTCCATCGGCATGAGCGGCGGCAGCAGCCCCGGCAGCGTGCGCGCCAGCAGCGTCTTCCCCGAACCGGGCGGCCCCTGCATCATAACGTTATGTCCGCCCGCTGAGGCCACCTCGAGCGCGCGCTTCACATGCTCCTGCCCCTGCACCACCGACAGGTCGTGCACGTCCGGTCGGCCGTCCCCCTCGGCAGCAAGCGGCCCGGCCGTCGACCACACGACCGGCGCCTCCGCCAGCTGCGCCAGCGAGTCGAGCCCCAGCACCTCGACGCCATCGATCAGGCTCGCCTCCGCCACATCGCTGGCGGGCACAACGATGCGGCGGATGCCGGCCTGCGCGCACATCGCCGCCAGCGGCAGCACCCCGTTCACATGTCGCACGTGGCCGTCGAGCGAGAGCTCGCCGAGCAGGGCCACATCCTCCAGGCTCGCGCGGAGCTGGTTGGAAGCTGCGAGCACCCCCACGGCGATTGCGAGGTCGTAGATCGGCCCCTCCTTGCGCACGTCGGCCGGCGCGAGGTTCACAGTGATGCGGCGCAGCGGGAACTCGAAGCCGGCGTTCTTGACGGCGGCCCTGACACGCTCGCGTGCTTCCTGCACAGCGGCGTCCGGGAGGCCAACGATGTTGAACGCGGGCAGCCCCTGCCCGATGTCGACCTCGACGTCGAGCGGGATGCCCTCGATGCCCATCAGGGCGCCCGACCGGACACGCGCGAGGGGCACTGCAGGCGACCGTCCTACCAACCAGCGGCTGACCGGCGCGCAGCATACCGCGCGCAGCGACGCGCGTGCGGCTCCCGGCTACGCGTCCGAGCGCGCCACCGAGATCACACCGCGGATCGATTCCAGCCGGCTCATCAGCCGGGAGACCTGCGTGCGGCCCTGCGTCTCCAGCGTGATGTGCACGAGGGTGGTGCGATCCTCCTCGTGCTCCTGTGTACGGACGCCGACCATGTTCACGTCCTCGGCGGCGACCATCGTGCTGATGTCGCGCAGCAGGCCGACGCGATCCCACGCGCGCACCGTGACGGCGGCGGCGTAGAGGCTGCCCGATGGCCCCCAGTCGCACTCCACGAGCCGCTCGATCTCGCCGGTCTTGGCGATGTTGCGGCAATCGCGGCGATGCACCGTGACGCCGCGGGCACGGGTGACGTAGCCGATGATCGAGTCGCCGGGCAGCGGCCCGCAGCAGCGCCCGATGATGACGTGCAGCCCCGCCTCACCCAGCACCCGCACGCCGGGCGGGCCGGTACGAGGCTTGCGTGTGACCTCGGTGGTGGGCGGTGCGGGCGGCGCGTGCTCCGCGAGCCGCTGCGCGAGCAGTTGCAGCGAGACGTCGCCGTAGCCGATCGCCGCCAGCATGTCGTCCAGGTTGTCGTAGCCCACCTGCTGCGGCAGCCCGCTCGGCAGGTCGAGGAGGCCGAGGCGCTTCCGCTCGCGCTCCAGCAGATCGCGACCACGCGCGATGTTGTCGCCGCGCTCCGCCCGCCGGAACCACTGGCGCACCTTCTGCTGCGAGTGGCTGGAACCGAGGTAGCCGAGCGCCGGGAGCAGCCAGTCCCGTGACGGCCCCTTCTCCGCACGGCCGCGCATGATCTCGACCACGTCGCCGTTGCGGAGCTTCGTCGTGAGCGGGACAAGGCGGCCGTTCACGCGCGCCCCCACGCAGTGGTGACCGAGGTCGGTATGCACGCGGTACGCGAAGTCGATCGGGGTGCAGCCGCTGGGCAGCACCCGCACGTCACCGCGCGGGGTGTAGACGAAGACCTGGTCGCGGAAGACATCCGTCTTCACCGACTCCAGGAAGTCCTCGGTACCGGAGGCCTCCTGCTGCCACTCGATAAGGTGGCGGAGCCATGACATGCGCTCCTCGTACTGGTGGTCGCGTTTGCCGGGCTCGGCCTTGTACTGCCAGTGCGCGGCGATGCCGTACTCCGCGACCTCATGCATCTCGTAGGTGCGGATCTGCACCTCGAACGGGCGTGCCTCGGGACCGAGGACGTTCGTGTGCAGCGACTGGTACATCGACTCCTTCGGGTTCGCGATGTAGTCGTCGAAGCCGCCGGGCAGCGGATGCCAGATCTGGTGCACGATGCCGAGCGCGGCGTAGCACTCCGGCACCGTGTCGACCAGGATGCGCACCGCCAGCAGGTCGTGGATCTGGTCGAACGACTTCCCGTCCGCGGCGTAGCGCTGCATCTTCTCCTTGATCGAGAAGAGGTGCTTCACACGCCCGCTGACCTCGGCCTTGAGCTGCGTGGCAGCGAGGGCGGCGCGCAGCTCATCCTCGACCACCACCACGTAGCGCTCTCGCTCGGCCCGGCGCGACGCGACCATCTCCGAGACGCGCTTGTAGTCCTCCGGCTCCAGGTAGCGGAACGAGAGGTCTTCGAGCTCCCACTTCATCTGGTAGATGCCGAGGCGCGCAGCGAGCGGCGCGTAGATGTCCATCGTCTCGCGTGCGATCGCGGCCTGCCGCACCGCAGAGAGATGCTCCAGCGTGCGCATGTTGTGGAGGCGGTCGGCGATCTTGATGATCACGACACGCACGTCCTCGGCCATCGCCACGAACATCTTGCGCAGCGTCTCAGCGTCGAGGTTCGACGCGCGGACGGCGCCGGTGGGGATGTGATCGATCTTCGTCGCACCCTCGACCAGCTTCGCCACGTCCGGGCTGAACTTGCGCGCGATCTCCTCGGTCTTGATGCCGCAGTCCTCGACCACGTCGTGCAGCAGCGCGGCACGCACAGTGGCAACGTCCATGTGTAGGTCGGCGACGAGGTGCGCGACGGCGATCGGGTGGGTGATGTAGGGCTCGCCCGAGGCGCGGAGCTGGCCGTCATGGCAGCGGAACGCGAACTCGTAGGCCTCACGAATGCCCGCCACCCGGTCTTCCGGGAGGTACGAGCTGAGCGTCGCGAAGAGCTCCTCGACGCCCGAGGGGGCCTGTTCGGAGACAACCATCTTGCGTTCACGGTAGCACGCGCCGTCGCGCTCCGGTACGGACGTTCGACACACCCCGCCCGCGTCCTCGGCAGCAGCGCGCCTAGTCCCCCCGTCGCCTAGAATCGGCATATGGCCGACCTGAAAGCCCCACGCGGCATGCACGACCTGCTCCCGGAGGATGAGGCGCTCTGGCGCTTCGTCCGCGACACCGCGGAGCGCGTTGCCCGGCTCTTCGACTACCGCCTGATCTCGACGCCGATCGTCGAGGACGGCCGCGTCTTCCTCCGCACCGTCGGCGACGAGAGCGACATCGTCTCCAAGGAGATGTACCTGTTCGAGGATCGCGGCGGCGACCGCCTCGCGCTGCGCCCCGAGGGGACGGCAGCGGTCTGCCGCGCCTACCTGGAGCACGGCATGGCCAGCCGGCCGCAGCCGGTGCGCCTCGCCTACTTCGGGCCGATGTTCCGCTACGACCGCCCGCAGGCGGGACGCTATCGCCAGCTCTGGCAGTTCGGCGTCGAGTGCATCGGCGACGGCTCGCCCTCGGCGGATGTCGAGGTGATCGAGCTGCAGCGCACGCTGTACGAGGAACTCGGCCTGGGCGACCTCACGCTGCGCATCAACTCGATCGGCACCGCCGAGACGCGCCGCCGCTACGTCGAGGCGCTGCGCGCGCACCTGGAGCCGCACGTCACGACGCTGTCGCGTGACTCCCAGCGCCGCTTCGAGACGAACGTGCTGCGCATCCTCGACTCCAAGGAGGATGCCCAGCACCCCGCCCTCCTGAGCGCCCCGAGCATCCTCGACCACCTGGACGAGGGTGACGCGCTGCACTTCACGGAGGTGCGCGCGCTGCTCGACATCCTCGGCGTGGCCTACCAGGTCGACCCGCGCATCGTGCGCGGCCTCGACTACTACGCGCGCACGGTCTGGGAGTTCGTCCCGCCGTCGATTGTCGAACAAGTCCACGGGCAGCTCGAACATGGTGCGGTTCCGCTTGTGTCAGGGGTCGGAGCCGATCTTCAAGCCCGCGTGGTCCGCGAGGTCTCCACGCAGGCCACCGTTGGCGCGGGCGGCCGCTACGACGGCCTGATCGAGCTGCTGGGCGGGCCGCACACCCCCGGCGTCGGCTTCGCGACCGGGATCGAGCGCATCATGCTGAATCTGCGCGATCGGCAGACCTTGGTCGCCGACCCCGTGGTCGACCTCTACGTCGCCCCGCTCAGCGAGGCGGTGCAGGCCGCAGCGATGCACGCGGCTCGCCGGGCGCGTGCGGCGGGCTTCGCGGTGCGTGCCGGGTTCCCCGGCCGCGGCCTCCGCGCCCACTTCCGCGCCGCAGAGGGCGCTGCAGCACGCTTCATCGCCATCGTCGGTGAAGCCGAGGCGGCGCGTGACGCGGTGCAGCTGAAGGCGCTCACCGGCGACTCCGAGCAGGTCGAGGTGGCGTTCGATGATCTCGCTGCGGCGCTGGCCCGGTAGTCCGACGTGGTCACGGAACGCGATACCTATCAGGTGGCCATTTCAATGGCGACCGCGGAAGGGGAAGCGATCTGGTCACGGGCCAATGCCTACCTACTTGCCAATAGCATCCTCGTTGCAGCGATCGTCCTGACGCCCGAACGTCAAACTACATCGCTCTTCCTCGTCCCTGGAATGGCAACTGCGGGAATCGTCCTAAGCGTGATCTGGGGCTTGTCCACAGAGCGAGGATTCAGGCAACAGCGGCGGTTCGTGGCACTAGCCCGCGAGATTGAAGAACGGGCCAGCCTACCCGCTCAGGTCACCGTGCTCATGCGCGGGGCCATTATCGGACCGACCCAACGAGCCCTCTCGTACACGCTGATCGTGCTCTTTGCGTCGATTTACGGCGCCTTCTTGCTCGCGTCGGCCTGATCGCACTCGGCCCTCACGGCCACCCCTGTTATCCTCGACACATGTTTGAACGACTCCGTGACATCCTGGCCCGCTACGAGGAGCTCATGCGGCTCCTCTCCGACCCCGACGTCGTCTCCGACCCGAAGCAGCTCCAGGAGCTGAGCCGGGAGCGGTCGAGCCTCGATGACGTGGTTGCCGTCTACCGCCGCTACCTCGAGACCGAGTCGGCGCTGGAGGACGCGCGCGCCCTCGCCCGCGAGTCGGACGAGGAGATGCGCGAGCTGGGCCGCGACGAGGAGTCACGCCTCGACGCCGAGCGCGCAGCCCTCGAGGAGCAGCTCAAGCTCGCGCTGCTGCCGAAGGACCCCGCCGACGAGCGTGATGTCATCGTCGAGATTCGCGCCGGCACCGGCGGCGAGGAGGCCGCGCTGTTCGCGGGCAACCTCTTCCACATGTACCAGCGCTACGCCGAGCGCCAGCACTGGCAGACCGAGGTGCTGAACACCGCCGAGGTCGGCAACGGCGGCTATCGCGAAATCGTCTTCGAAGTGCACGGCAAGGGCGCGTACTCGCGTCTGAAGTTCGAGTCCGGCGTGCACCGCGTCCAGCGCGTTCCGGAGACCGAGGCGCAGGGCCGCATCCACACCTCGACGGCCACGGTCGCCGTGCTGCCGGAGGTGGATGAGGTCGACGTCGACATCAACTGGAACGACGTCCGCATCGACATCTTCCACTCGGGTGGCGCGGGCGGTCAGAACGTGAACAAGGTCGCGACGGCCGTGCGCATGACGCACGCCCCGACCGGCATCGTCGTGCAGTGCCAGGACGAGCGGTCGCAGGGCAAGAACCGAGCGAAGGCAGAGGCTGTCCTCCGTGCTCGCATCTACGAGCTGGAGCGCGCGAAGGCTGCGGCGGCACAGGCGGGCAACCGCAAGGCGCAGGTCGGCACGGGCGAGCGCTCCGAGAAGATCCGCACCTACAACTTCCCACAGGATCGCGTCACCGATCACCGCGTGAACCTCACGCTGCACTCGATGCCGCGCATCCTGGACGGCGAGATCGACGGGCTGATCGATGCGGTCGCCGTCGCGGAGCAGGCCGAGGCACTCGCCTCCGTCGGCTAGGCTCGCTCCCCTCGCAGTTCGGCCTCGATGTGGCGCGCCGCCTCGATGAGCGTGCGCACGCGCGCGATCCTAGCGGGTGCGCCGATGCGATTCCACGCGCGATCGACGAGGATCGGGACGCCGGCCTCCGCGCGCGCGACCTCCTCCAGGCTGTCCTCGATGAACCAGTCCACGGCGTCCGCGTGCCGGTACTTGCCCAGGCCGTGGCGGAACTGCACCTCCACCGGCCCCAGGTGCCGCTCGAGCCAGGCGATCGTCGCCTCGGCGGCGCGATCCGGGCGCGCGGTCTGGATCGTGAGCCGCCCGAGGTCACGCAGCGCCTCGACGCCCTCCACGACACCCTCGTACGGCAGCGCCTCGTGGTAGACGCGGTGCTGGAACTCGTCCCAGATCGGCGCCCACACCTCGCGCGGGATGCGCAGCGCCTCCTCGAACGAGTAGGTGGTGATGTGCTCCTCGCGTACCTCGCGGCCCAGTGCGCGGCTGAGGTGCGGCAGGAAGCCGCCCGCGAAGTCGGCGAGTACGCCGTCGATGTCGAGCGCGATGTGCGGACGCTTCGGTCGCATCGCTACATCCGCCGCACGGAACCCCACGCGGCTGTGAACAGCAAGAACGTGACGAGCGCAAGCGTCACGAGCGAACCGATGCCCAACGCGGGGCCCTGCGTCGCGACCAGGTAGCCCATGATCGGGGCGCCGACCGCCTGCAAGCCGCTCGTCACCTGCCAGACCGCCATGACCCGCCCGCGCACCTCGTTCGGCGTCGCCACCTGGAGCAGCGTGTTGTTCAGCGCGAACGCGACGGAGGAGAACACACCGCCGATCCCGAGCGCCGCCATGGAGAGCACGAAGTTCTGCGAGAACGCGAACACCAGCACGCCGCCGATGTACACGAGGAAGCCGACCAGCATCAGCCAGCCCTTGCGCCTGGGATCGCCGAGGATCGCGAGCATGCCGAGGCCAAGGATCGCACCCCACCCGGCCATACCGCTCAGCCACGCGTAGCCGAGCGCGCCCGTGCCCAGTACGTCACGCGAGACGACGGAGATCAGCGGCAGATAAGGAATCACCAGCAGCGTCGGGATCGTGTGCACGATCATGAGGCCCAGGATGCGGCGGTCACGGAAGGTGACCGTGAAGCCCTCGATCAGCTGCTGTGCCGCGTTCGCGCCGCCGCGGACACGAATCTGCCGCGTGCGCTTGCTGATGCGCAGTGTCAGGACGACCGCGAGCACCTTCGTGAAGGCGATGAATGCAAACGGCGCACCCACACCCCACGCGCCAATCATCGCCCCGGCAAGCGGCGGTCCGGCGATCCTCGCGACGTTCTGCACGATCGAGTTCATCGCGGTCGCATTGACCAGCGTCTCGTCGGTGCTGATGTCGTAGACGAAGGCCTGTCGTGCCGGCTGGGTGATCGACTGGATGAGGCCGCCCAGCAGCGCGAGGACGTAGACCTGCCACATCACGATCACCCCGGCGATCGCGAGCGCTGCCAGCACGGACGCCTGCACCCCTGCCGCGACCGTGGACCACACGATCACCGACCGCCGGGAGTAGCGATCCGCGAAGTAACCACCGATCGGAGCGCTGATGATGCTGATCCCGCTCTGGATCGCGTAGACGCCCGTGACCTGTTGCGCCGAGCCGGTGAGCTCCAGCGCAAGCCACGAGAGGCCGATCTGCTGCGCCCACTGTCCGAATCCGAGCGAGAGCGTCGAGAGGCCGAGGTAGCGGAAGTCCGGTTGTTCGAAGGAGATCAGCGCCTGCGGCAGGCGGCGTCCCGAGCGAGCCGGAGGGGGCGGTGCAGCCTCGACGCCTGTCGCGGGATCCGGCGTCGTCATCGGTCGCTCCTCGCCTGCACGATGTACTTCATAGCACAGGAGTGGCGTGCCTGCCGCGCACGTGAGGATGTCAGACGTGGCGGCGACCGAGTGGCTCGCCCAGAATGCGACCATGCCGCTGCTCCGCTCGCTGCTGACCGATGCCGCTCGGGCGCTCCTGGCCGCCGGGTGCGACGAGACCCTGGACGAGGCACGGCTGGAGGTCGAGGTGCTGTACGCCGAGGCGTCCGGCCTCACGCGCGCCGGGGTGCTGGCGCGCGGCAGCGAGGAACCCTCGACCGACGCGCTCCCGGCATTCGAGGCGACGCTGGCGCGGCGGCTGGGGCATGAGCCGCTCGCCTACATCCTCGGTCGCCGCGAGTTCTACGGACTGACGTTCGAGGTGCGGTCGGGCGTCCTCATCCCGCGCCCAGACACGGAGACGCTGGTCGAGGCGACGCTCGCGGCGATCCGAGAGCATCCTGCCGCGCGCCGCCTGGTGCGGGTCGCCGACGTGGGCACGGGGAGCGGTGCCGTGGCGATCAGCGTCGCGCGCCACGCGCCGATGGCGAAGGTGTGGGCGACCGACGTGTCGACCGAGGCGCTCGCGATCGCCGGGGCCAACCGCCGTCGTCTCGGAGTCGAGGCGCGGGTGGTGCTGCTCGCCGGGAACCTGCTGGAGCCGCTGGCGGAACCGCTGGACGTGGTCGCCGCGAACCTGCCGTACATCCCCACTGCCGAGGTAGATGGGCTGGCACCCGAGGTGCGCGACTGGGAGCCCCGGGGTGCCCTCGACGGCGGTGCCGACGGATTGGATGCGTTCCGCGCCCTTGCCCGACAGTTGCCCGCGCACCTCGCAGCGGGCCCGCGTGCGGTGCTGCTCGAGGTGGGTGCGGGACAGGCGGCCGAGGTGGCAGCGCTGTTCGCCGACGTGGTGGGAGGCAGCCCGCGCCTGCACCGCGACCTCGCGGGCATCGAGCGGGTGATGGAGCTGCGGGCGGGGTACTAGCCGGCGCGCTCCGCATCGAGCAGCTGGCGCGTGAGCTCCGCCTGCCCGGCGTGCTCGAAGACATGCGTCACGAGGCGGTCCAGCATCTCGCGGCCCGACATGGTGCCGAAGGTGTGGTGCACGCGCTCATCCAGCAGCTCCTGCGCGGTGAGCAGGTCGAGCGCCTGCTCGACCTCGGGGCGGAGGCGCTCCCAGCGCTCGGCGAGCGATGCGCCGGACTCCTGCCGGGCCGCGAACTCCTCGTCCCGGTTGCGCTCGGTCGCCCGCGTGCGGGTGAGCGAGGTCATGATGTTCTGCTCGGTCGCACCGAGCACGTGCAGCGCGAGTGCGGCGAGTGAACTGGCGTCCGGAACCGGGCGCCAGTTCACGGCTGCGGTATCGAGGCCTGCGGAGGCGCTCACCACCCGCTCGATCGCATCGAGCAGGAGTCGACGGGCGGGCGCGACCTCGGGTGCTGGCATCGTTTACTCCCGGCTGCGCTGGGCCATCTGGTAGATCTTGCCCTCGGTCTTGATCGAGGGAGCGATCACCATGCGCGTGGAGTGGAAGTCGCGAATCGTCTGCGCGCCGCACGTCGCCATAGAGGTGCGCAGCGCACCGACGAGGTTCTCCGTGCCGTCCGTGCGTGAGGTGGGGCCGAACAGCAGCTGCTGCAGCGAGTGGTTCTGTCCGATCTGGACGCGCACGCCGCGCGGCAGCTCGGCGTTGGAGGTCGCCATGCCCCAGTGGAAGCCGCGGCCCGGCGCCTCCTGCGTGCCCGCAAACGGCGAGCCGATCATGACGGCATCGGCGCCGGCGCAGATCGCCTTCGACACGTCGCCGCCGGTGCGGAAGCCGCCGTCGGTGATGATCGGGATGTAGCGCCCCGTGCGCTCCATGAACTCGTCGCGCGCGAGGGCGGTGTCGAGGGTCGCCGTGATCTGCGGGATGCCGACGCCCAGAACCTCGCGCGAGGTGCAGGCGGCGCCGGGGCCGACGCCGACGAGGATGCCGGCGACGCCGGTCTCCATGAGCTCCAGCGTGGCGGCGTAGTCGACGGTGTTGCCGACGACGACCGGGATCGGGGCGATCTGCTTCACGAGCTGATCGAGCTGCAGACCCTCGAGCGAGCGCGAGACGTGGCGGGCCGTCGTGACCGTGGACTGCACCACGAACACCTCGGCGCCGGCCTCGATCGCGATCGGCGCGAAGCGCTTCGTGTTCTGGGGCGTGGAGCTCACGATGGCGACGCCACCGCCGTCCTTGATCTCCTGCACGCGGCGGGCGACCAGGTCCTCGCGGACGGGCTGCTGGTAGACGCGCTGGATGATCTCGGTCGATTGCGGCAGGGTCGCCGCGGCGATCTGGTCGAGGATCTCGTCGGGGTCGTCGTAGCGGGTCTGGAGGCCGTCGAGGTTGAGGACGGCGACGCCGCCCAGCTTCGAGTACGCGATGGCGAAGCGGGGGTCGACGACGGCGTCCATCGCGGACGCCCAGATCGGGATCGAGAACGTACGCTCGCCGATCTGGAACTGCGGGGTGACGAGCTCCGGGTTGGTCGTCACCGCCCCCGGCACGATCGCCACATCATCGAAGCCGTACGCGTTCTCCAGCGTCTTTCGTACTGCCATCAGTGAACCCGCCCTTCGCACATCGTTGCGTGATTCGATGACCGCCCGCGTCGCGCGGACGGGTGATGGTCGCGGCTGGACTGCCCGCTCCCATCGACCCGCGGTGTGAGCCCAGAAAGGGCCCCAGATACACAGAGGCCCCTCGTCGCCGAGGGGCCGAAGCGCACGCCGACCTCCTGAAAAGGAGGGTACGCCGACGATACGTCCGTCATCTGTCTGACCTGAGATTCCGCGGGGGAAAAGTGTTCCGGGGAGGTTACGCCCCTCCTGGATGGTCGTCAACGCGTATCGTTGACCTCGATACACAGTTTCAATGACGAGCGTGTGTGAGGCGGGCTACTCGGACGTGCCGGGGCCACATGCTAGGATGCCCCACATGCCCGAGACCATCCTTGTCTGCGTCGCCTGGCCGTACGCGAACACGCCTCTGCACGCGGGGCAGGTCGCTGGCGCCTACCTGCCTGCGGATATCTTTGCGCGGTACCACCGGATGCGCGGCAATCGCGTGCTGATGGTGTCCGGCTCGGATGCCCACGGCACGCCGATCACCGTGCGCGCGGAGGCCGAGGGCACGACGCCCGAGGCGGTCTACCAGCGCAACCACCAGTCGTTCGTCGACACGTTCGAGCGATTCGGCGTGTCGTTCGACCTGTTCACCTCGACGGCCACGCCGAATCATGCGCGGGTGGCGCAGGGGATCTTCGAGAAGTTGCGCGCGGCGGACTACATCTACCCCGCGACCCAGACGCTGCTCTTCGATCCCAAGGTGGGGCGCTTCCTCCCTGACCGTTATGTCGAAGGCACCTGCCCGCGCTGCGGTGACCCCGGCGCGCGCGGCGACCAGTGCGACAACTGCGGCTCCACGCTCGACGCGCTGGAGCTGGTGAACCCGCGTTCGAGGCTCTCCGACGCCACGCCGGAGCCTCGGCCGTCCGAGCACTTCTTCCTGCGACTCTCGGCGTTCAACGAGCGGCTGACCGAGTGGGTGCAGGCGCAGACGCACTGGCGGCCCGCGGTGCGCAACTTCACGCTGGGCCTGCTGCGCGAGGGGCTGCACGACCGCGCGATCACGCGCGACATCGACTGGGGCATCCCGGTGCCGGTCGAGGGCTTCGAGGGCAAGCGCCTGTATGTCTGGTTCGAGGCCGTCATCGGCTACCTGAGCGCCTCCATCGAATGGTCGGAGACGCACGGCCGGCCCGAAGCGTGGCGTGACTTCTGGATCGACTCGTCGGCGCGCACGTACTACTTCCAGGGCAAGGACAACGTCCCGTTCCACACGACGATCTGGCCCGCGATGCTGATGGGCAGCGCGACGACGGAGGAGACACTGAGCCTCCCGTACGACGTGCCCGCAAACCAGTACGTCACGATGTCCGGCGCGAAGGCGTCATCCAGCCGCAACTGGGCGGTGTGGATGCCTGACTACCTCGATCGGCACCCGGCGGATCCGCTGCGCTACATGCTGTCGGCGATCATGCCGGAGACCTCGGACTCCGACTTCACGTGGAGCGAGTACGTCCGGCGCAACAACGACGAGCTCGTGGCGACGTGGGGCAACCTCGTGCACCGCGTGCTGACGTTCACGCGCCGCAACTTCGACGCACGCGTGCCGGAGCGGCCCGCGACCCTGACCGAGTCCTCGCAGCGGCTGCTCGACCGCGTCGACGCGGCGTTCGCCGAGGAGGGCGCGCACATCGAGGCGACGCAGCTCCGCGCGGCGCTCCAGGTGGCGATGTCGGTCGCACAGGACGCGAACCGCTACCTGGACGAGCGCGCCCCGTGGACGGCGATCAAGACCGACCGCGACTCAGCGGCGGAGACGCTGTGGACGGTGATCAACGTCATCAGCGGCCTCGCGACGCTCATGCAGCCGTTCATGCCGTTCACCTCGCCGCGCGCGTGGGAGCTTACCGGGAACACCGGCGACCTCCAGGCCGCGGGCTGGCGTCGCAGCGAGGTCGCGGGGGGCGCTCCCCTGCCCGAGCCGACGCCGCTCTTCCAGAAGCTCGACGACTCCGTTGCGGCGGAGGAGG
>Ga0172380_10003309_pt1 | contig 22406 bp, 19 predicted proteins | sample Leawe162metaG_FD_119747 | JGI IMG/M metagenome (GOLD analysis project Ga0172380, IMG submission 119747) | Leachate microbial communities from a municipal landfill in Southern Ontario, Canada - Leachate well 162 metaG | ecosystem: Engineered > Solid waste > Landfill > Unclassified | place...
AGCTGCCCGATGCCGCGCCGGCGCGTGTGCTGACGCACACCCTGCCGGCACGGGTTACGCGAAGCGCGCCACGCCTGCCCGCAATGCTTCGCATAGCGATGCAGGCGGGCTGACGCGGATTGCGCGTGATTCCCCAGTGCCACCGGCGCGGGGGACAGCGTTTGCAGGGGCGCACCGTCCGGCTTCGCCAAAGGCTACGCCGGATCGGAGCGGCCAACATCGCATAGCCGCCCGATTATGCGCAGGGGTTCACTTTCGCCCGGCGACCCCGCTCGCCGAAGCGGCGCGCTCCCAGCCGCCGTGCTCGAAGCCGCGTTCACCACGTTGGCCTTGCGCAGAAAGCAAACGCTTCGACAGAATCGGTTCTGCCGCCCCCGCTAAAAACTTCGGCCGGCCACCCATTCCCTCTTACAGTTTCCGCCAGCGGCGGATCCGCCTCAGGCGGACGCCGCCAGGGTTGCGCGGATCGGCACAAACCACGGCGTACCCAGGACGGCTCATCGGTCGGAGGTCCGTCGGCGGCTCGCTCCGCTCCCACGCCGTCTACGGCCGCGCCGGGTGAGGCTTGCCCGCCTTTGGCGAGGACCCCGGAAAAAAATCAGGCAGAAAAAATACGGCTCATGGTCATGAGCCGCAATGAGTCGCAAATGAGACGGAATGGGACGCAATGAGACGGTTCCGCAAATACGGCTCACGGCATGAGTCGCAAATGAGCCGTATTTTTAGCGGCCCGAAGTTGACGGCAGAGGATTACGACAGATCCGCCGAAAAGCCCGGAACCGGCGCTTTTGCGGCTGAGGGGTGGAAAACATGTGTCAGGTTCGCACAGGTTGCGCGATTGCGTGGCCGTCCTTGTCCTGGCACCTGGGGAAATCAGGCCATGGCCAGCTGATATATCGCGGGGCGATAACGAGGGGCCGGGATCGGCTTGTGTTCCGCCTTGGCGGCTTTCAGCCAGACCTCTTTGGCGATCTCCACTTCGCGCAACGCTCCGTCCGGCGTTTCGCCGAAGGCCGAGCAGGCTTCCAGGTCCGGAATATCGGCGATATAGCCGCCGTCCTCTTCGCTGTAGAAGATATTGATGTGATAATCTCGCATTGGTTCAGTCCTCCATCTTCACAATCCGGGTAACCGCGCCGGTGACGGCGTGGCCTCGTCCGGCAAGGCCGTCAAGCGAGATTCTTCCGACGGCCACGGCGTCACCGCCGCAGCTACATAAAATCCGGCCTCAGGCGTCCGTCTTGCGCACGTGCCTGCGGCGTGCGGCAAACTCCGGCGCTTCCTTGATGCATTCGGCCAGGATTTTCATGGCTTGGATATAATGGTGTTTGCTTTCCTGCTTATAGTGCGGGTCGATGACCGAGGGCGCCGGGCCCACCTCCGGCCAGCCGGGCGCGGTCAGGGTGTCGGGCGGGATCGTCACTCGTTCCCAGTTGTGGAACAGCCGGCCCCAATCGCTCTGCAGGGCCTTTTGGAGCAGGGCTTGGTGCGTGGGATACCAGAAGAAGTCGTGATACAGCACGCTGGCGATATAAGCCCAGGGGGCCAGCACGGTTTTCAAAGACCATTCCACGGGTTTTTTCAGCGGGCCCCAATAAATTTCATGCTGCATCCTGCTGGCGAAGGTCATCTTCCGGAAAGGCCCGACAAAATTCCAGTTCTCGCCGGCCGCATCCGTGTCGCCCACGATCTGAATGGCGCGCGGATCGCCGCAGCCCAAGCCTTGTTCGTGGGCCAAGCGGATGAATTTTATATCGCGCAAGGGATCGAAGCCCATCAGCTTGGCCGCCACGGCGTCGATGGCCACCTGGTCGGCCGAGGCTATGATGACGTTCTTGGTGTAAGGCGTCATGCAGCGCGGGCCGGGTCCGTCGCCGGCAAAGGTGCCGTCCATCACGGCAAACACGCCGCTGTGAATTTTCTGCTGAATCCTCAGCAAGTCCACCAAAGTCTCGTGAATCACCGGGTGGGTCCAATGGCGCCGCTCGTTGAGCAGGCCGCCGAAAGCGTTTTTCATGGCGCCCGTCGTGGTGGTGAAGACATGGGTTTTAATTGTCGGCAAATGGATGATGTTTTCCCCAATGAAGCGTTTGGGGATCAGGAACCCATCCGGATAGACCTGGTTCAGGCAGAGAAATTTGTCCGCCAGGCCGCCCACGGCGTCGCGGATATGAATCCATTCCACGTCCGGCTCATACAGGTGAACATTCTGAAGCCCGTGGGCCTGGATGACGTTCACCTGCTTGTTTTGCCGTTCGCCGAGGCGGGCATCGATGACCACCGTGCGATTGTGGCAGGCATGAATCTTGGCGGGATCGTAGCCATCCTGCTTGAGCGCGCGAATGACCCCGTCCAATTGCCAGGGCGTGGTGGAACAGCCCGGAAAGAAGAAATGCCAGCTGATGTTGATCTTGAGCGCCGTTTCGCTGGTCTTGGGCAGAACCTCCTGATACCCCGCCAAGTTCAGAAGCCGGTGATAGTCCCGCAGGACCGTGGCCGGCGTTGTCCGCAAAATGGCGACCGTCGATTTTTGGGCGTTCATGGATGGAAGCATAGCAGAAACCGGCCGAAACATTCAATCGAATATCCGAGGTATGCGTCACCTATCGGGATACTCCGGTGTCTGGTGCCTGACGCCTGTTTTTCTCCCTCCGGTTCGTCCTCCGTAGCCCTAAGTGACGAAGGAGCGAAGGAGGATTTCAACTGGCTTTTCGGAACATGTACTGCTACATTGAAACCACTGCGAGTGTCCATATGCGATGCCCCCCGGTTCACGAGATTAGTTGGCTCTGAGAGATCAAGACGACAGAGATTAATGAGTGGGCCGGCAAGGCGGGGGGAGACAAGGTGAAATTGCAGGATGACAACACCGTATCATGCCAAGTATTATGCGGCGGAGCTTACGAAGAAATGCTCCTCTCATCAGCTTGGCAAGTTGAACCAGTCCATTTTCAACGCTACGGTTGACCTTAACCCCCATCAGATAGACGCCGCGCTTTTTGCCTTCCGTTCCCCAGAGGCCAAACTCAAGCAGAGCGTGGAGGTGCAAGAGATTTTTACCATTCGATGGAGGGTTGTATGAAGAAGTCTTTTCCCAAGCATCCATTTGGGACTTGCGAAGGGATCGCGTTGGAATTCAAGAAAGCGAACGATCGGCTTCCATCCAACTTCTTCGAGACAGTATGCGCCTTCTTGAATCTGGACGGCGGTTTGATTGTGCTGGGCGTGGAGGACGACGGCCGAGTTTCCGGTATTGATCACGACGCCGTGGAACGGATCAAGGCTGATACCGCCAGTCTGTCCAACAACCCGCAGAAACTCAATCCGCCCTATCTGTTGTTTCCCCATTCTGAGCAAATGGGCGGCCACTGGATCATCAAAGTGCAGGTTCCCGCCAGTTCCCAAATTCATCAGACGGGCGGTGTCGTATTTCTCCGCAGTCAGGACGGCGACTACCGCATAACGGGAATGAACCGTCTGGCGGGACTCATGAACCGCAAGTTGAGTTTTTTCACAGAACAAAGAGTGTTCCCATATCTCGGCATGTCGGATATGGATCCAAAGCTGTTCGTGAAGGCCAGAAAACTCATGCTGGGGCGTCAACCGCAGCATCCGTGGGCCGATCTGCCCCCAGAGGAGTTGCTGAAAGTTGCCGGCTTCGCGCGGACAGACTACGCTACAGGCAAGCTTGGGTACACTCTCGCCGCCGGCCTGATGTTCGGCTACGATACTACCATTCAGAGCCTGGCGCCGGGCTATAAGTTCGATGCCCTGTTGCGCCGGCGCGATACGGAGCGATACGACGACCGATTGATTGTGCGCACCAACCTGATTGACGCATTCGATTTGCTCATGGGCTTTGTTGAAAAGCACATGAACGATCCCTTCTATCTGGAGGGCGTTACCAGCATTAGTCTGCGTTCGATCATTTTCCGCGAGCTTGTCGCCAACATCATCGCCCACCGCGAATATACCAGCGCCGCTCCGGCTACGATGATGATCTACGCAGATAGGGTTGAGTTCAAGAATCCCAACGTCCCGCACTATCACGGCCGCATCGAGCCCGGGCGCTTCACTCCGTTTCCCAAGAATCCGACCATCTGCAAATTCATGATACAGATTGGGCGTTACGAGGAGCTTGGTTCCGGGGTTCGGAAGGTCAACTTTTATCTGCCCCACTACGCCCCAGGCGCAGGCAAGCCTGTCTTTGACGATGGCGATATGTTTGCCGTCACCGTGCCGATTACGGGCGCAGTCAGCCGAAGTGCTACCGTACCCGACAAGTACCCGACAAGCGCCGGGGAAGTCGCCCCACAAGTCGCCCCACAAGTCACCCCACAAGTCGAGGCCATGTTGGCCGCCGCCAGGCAAGAGATCAGTGCCGCAGAACTTCAGTCTGCCTCTGGTCTGAAAGACAGAGTACATTTCCTGAAGGCCTATCTGGAACCATGTCTTGCCGCAAGCTGGATTGAACGGACGATCCCCGACAAACCCAGGAGCAGTAAACAAAAGTACCGACTGACCCCAAAAGGCCGAAAAATCCTGAAGAAGGAGAAGCCCGAATGACCATGATTGGACAGAAAGAACGGCAGGACGAGATTGATCGCAAGAAAGAGGCGCTCATCGGTGAAATTGAGGCCAAACTTAAGCAGGGCGTGGAAGTGCAAGAGATTTTCACCGTTTGTTAGAGGGTTGCGTGAAAAAGACGTCTTTATCTCGTCACCCTTTCGGAATCTCCGGCGGGCTCACCCTGGAATTTAAGAAAGCGAAGGGCCAGCTTCTTTGATACCGTCTGCGCCTTTATCAATATTGACAGTGGCTTGATTGTGCTGGGTGAAGAGCCGACAGAACGCCACGGGGTAACAGGGAAAAAACTGGTCGGGACAATCGAGAAAGATGTTGAAGGATACAAGAATCATGCAGTTCTTGTTCACTGTCAATCGGAGGGTTCGAAGGAAGATATGAGGCAATTATGAGCAAACGCAAGCAACCTGTCATCGCTATTTGTTACGATTTCGATGGAACGCTCTCCCCAGGAAATATGCAGGAACATAGTTATTTCCCAAGCTTGGAGATAACGCCAAAAGAGTTTTGGCTTCAATCTAAAAATCGGGCTAAAGATCAAGAGGCTGACGAAATTCTTGCATATATGCGCCTGATGATTGAAAAGGCTACGACGGATACCGGCGTAAAGGTAACTCGGAGTTCATTCGCTGAATATGGAGCCAAAGTCTCTCTTTTTGAAGGTGTGGAAGAATGGTTCTCGCGTATCAATATATATGGGAAAACACAGGGCGCGAAAATCGAGCACTACATCATATCCTCTGGTATTAAGGAAATGATTGAGGGAACACCCATCAAGCGGTATTTTAAAAAAATATTCGCATCTGCCTTTATGTACGACCAACACGAAGTGGCATACTGGCCAGCTCAAGCCATCAATTATACCACGAAGACTCAATTTCTATTTCGTATAAACAAGGGGCTGCTTGATGCGTGGGATAATTCCAAAATCAATGCATTTATCGAAAAAGACAAGCGCCCAGTATCATTTGCTCGCATGATTTACATTGGCGACGGGTCAACCGATATCCCTTGCATGAAACTTGTTAAGGCCCAGGGGGGCTACTCGATTGCTGTCTACCAGCCACACAGCCGCAAGAAAAAGGTGTCAGCAGAGAAGCTAAAGGACGAAGATCGTGTCAATTTCGTGGCACCAGCCGATTACAGTGAAGATAGCCTTATTGATATGCAAGTAAAGGCTGTCATACGACAGATGGTAGCAGTGCACGCTGTCCTGAAAGGGCCAGTCAGATATAAGATCGCGGAATCACTTGCGGCACCTAACGAGCCCGAAATCAACACAAGCATCAATATAGACACACCTATACTACCGGCGCAGAAACGGAATGACTTGCCGACATCGTCTGGTGATATACCCGCAAAGGGATAAATAACCATGGCAAACCACAAAGGCAAACTCGAACTGACATGGGTGGGCAAGGATGAGCGGCCGCGGTTGGAGCCGCGTGTGCTCGTTGAAGCCCCGGCCAAGTCGTACGGCGATCCGAAGACAGAAAACATGCTCATCTTCGGCGACAATCTGCTCGCCCTGAAAGCATTGGAACAGGATTTCGCCGGAAAGATCAAGTGCGTTTTCATTGATCCGCCTTACAACACCGGCAGCGCGTTCGAACATTACGATGATGGAATTGAGCACTCACTATGGTTGAGCTTGATGCAGGGTCGATTGGAATTGATTCGCAAGCTTCTATCTGTAGACGGCTCGCTTTGGATCGCCATTGACGACAACGAAGCGCACTATCTGAAGGTGTTGTGTGACGAGGTGTTCGGGCGAGCAAATTTTGCGGCAAATGTGGTTTGGTTAAAGAAGCACACACGCCAGAACGACGCAAGATGGTTCAGCGACAATCATGATCACATTCTTGTGTATGCGAAGGAGAAAGAGTTTTTTCATGTCAACTTGTTGCCGCGTACCGAAGATCTCAATGCTCGTTTTACCAATCCTGACAACGATCCGCGTGGGCCGTGGTCTTCGCAGCCCTTACAAGTAAAGACTCCATCCAAAAGTGGGATTTACGAAATTGTTACTCCTTCCGGCCGTAAAATCATGCCTCCGAATGGTCGGAGCTGGATGTGTTCAGAACAACGACTTAGGGAGCTTATAGAAGACAATCGGATATCGTTTGGGGCGGATGGCAACAACGTTCCTCGCGTAAAAAAGTTTCTATCAGAAGTGCAAGATGGACTCGTCCCTACGACAGTTTGGAATTACGAAGATGTTGGGCATAACCAAGATGCAAAGTCTGAGGTAAAGAAGCTTAATCCCGAAGCGACTTTCGACACGCCGAAGCCGGAAAAGTTGTTGCAACGTATTATACACATTGCCAGCAACCCCGGTGATTGGGTTCTCGATTCCTTTGCCGGTTCCGGTACAACCGGCGCGGTGGCGCACAAGATGGGCCGCCGGTGGATCATGGTTGAGCTGGGCGAACACTGCCATACGCACATAATTCCGCGAATGAAGAAGGTCATTGACGGCACCGATCAAGGCGGAATTTCTGAAGCGGTTGGCTGGAAGGGCGGCGGAGGTTTTAAGTATTACCGGCTGGCTGAATCCTTGCTCGTCCGGGACAAGGATCTTTCCACGAAGGATCATCCGGTTTACGTGATCAACCCCCGATACGACGAGACTCTGTTGATCCGAAGTATCTGCAAAATAGCCGGGTTCAAATACCGGCATGATGGACGTTTGCACGGGATCAGCAGTGAGAACCGGTTCCTGCATGTCACGACACGACTCGTGACCCAGATGTATCTGGATTCGCTGGCAGAAGACATCGCGAAGAACCAGTCGCTCGTGATTTATTGCACCCGGCGGGTGGGCAAACTGAACGTGCCGGACAACATCGAGATCAGGAAAATCCCCCGGGATTTGCTTGAGAAATGCGATTTTGAGGAGGATAAGTAGCGGATGACAAGACAACATAACACTCTGTCCGACAAACTCATTCGGGCGACGTCCGGCATCGGCAAGACGGCATCTGAAATCAGGAGCCTGATCGAGTCCGCGCGCAGTCATGTCGCGGTTTCGGCCAATCTGACACTGGTGAACCTGTACTGGAATGTCGGGCGAATCATTACACAGGATGTTCAGAAGAATGAGAAGCGGGCGGAATATGGCGCCCAGTTGTTGGCGGGTCTGGCCGGAATACTGACGAGGGAATATGGCGAGGGGTATTCAAAGATCAACTTGCAGGATATGCGGCGGTTTCATGAGTATTATGAGATAAATCAGACGCCGTCTGATTTATTGGTTGCAAGGATTGATCGGACAGTGTCTGCCGAATTGCCGGGAGATGCAAAACGGCAGACGGCATCTGCCGAATTGCAGGTGGAACCAATTCTACAGACACTGTCTGCAAAATCTTCGGAACGGATCATTATTGATTTCCGGAAGCATTTTCGTCTTGGCTGGTCGCACTATCGCCTGCTCTTGAGTCAGAGCGATCCGGTGCGGCGCAGATTCTATTTCGAACAGGCGTCCAGTCAGCGTTGGCCGGTACGCGAACTGAAGCGCCAAATCGACCGTGGACTCTTCGAACGGGTGGCGTTGTCCAAGAACACCCGGCAACTGGTGGAACAGGAGAAGCGAAAAGTGCCGACGGATGTTGCCCGGCATGAGGATGTTTTCAAAGACCCTTACGTGTTGGATTTCCTGGGGCTCAAGGGTAGTTATTCCGAAAAGGACCTGGAGTCCGCGATTATCCGCAATCTGGAGCAGTTTCTCTCCGAACTCGGAACCGATTTCTGTTTCATCGGCAGGCAATATGCCATGCGGATCGATGACGACGATTACTTCCTGGATCTGCTTTTCTACCACCGGGGCTTGAGTTGCCTGGTTGCCATAGACCTTAAGATCGGCACATTTACCGCCGCCGACAAAGGCCAGATGGATCTCTATCTGGCCTGGCTCAAGGAGCATGAGTGGCGGAAAGGCGAGAATGAGCCGGTGGGGTTGATTCTCTGCACATCGAAGCGCCGTCAGCATGTGGAATTATTGCTCCGGCACGGGCCGCACAAAATGAAAGTGGCCGAATACCTCACGCAGTTGCCGGACAAGAGTGTGCTGGAGACGCGATTGAAGATGTACGGGAAATTATTGCAGGAAAGCGAGTTATGAGCACACCTGAACAGATCAGCCAATACATGAGCTTGCGCGAACCCCAACGCGAGGCGCTTCAAGTCCTCCATGAAATCAGCGCAACCATAGACTATAAGACGGCGCCCCTGGACGCCGTAGCGGCGATTGCCGCCGAAAAGAGCAAAGCCGCCAAGCCGGTGAAGTTCGACACGCAATTCCCCTCGTTTTGCTTTGCCCTGGCAACCGGTGTCGGAAAGACCCGGCTCATGGGCGCTTGTATCTACTACCTTTGGCAAACCAAGGGATATCGCAACTTCTTTATTCTGTCCCCGAATATCACGATCTACGACAAGCTCCGGGCGGAACTGAACCCGGCGCATCCCAAGTACATGTTTGTCGGCCTCGCGGACATGCCATTGCCGCAGGTTTATGACGGCGACAATTACGTGCGGTTTAACCCGGCCCAGATGCTCTTCGGCAATCCACCGAACATCTTTATTTTCAATATCAGCAAGATTTTCACGGCCCGGACGGACACGGAATTCAAATTCCATCGGTTTAGCGAGTATCTCGGCGCTTCTTTTTCGGCCATGTTGCAGGGCATGCCGGATCTGGTTGTCCTGATGGACGAAAGCCACCGCTATCGCGCGGAGGCATCTCTCAAGGCGATCAATCATTTGAAACCGGCGCTGGGCATTGAATTCACCGCCACTCCCAAGTCGTCGGACAATGTTGTCTATTCGTTCGACCTTGCCCATGCCATGGGACGATTCGTCAAAACGCCCACCGTTGTCACACGAACCAACCTGACTACATCCGACCAGCAGGAAATCGAGAAGCTGAAACTCATGGACGGTATGACTCTGCATGAGACGAAGAAATGCAAGCTCTTGGAGTACTGCCAGGCCAACAACCTGCCGGTTGTGAAGCCGTTCGTTCTCATCTCCACCCGCGACACAACCCATGCTTCGCAGGTTGGCGCATACGTGGAATCGGATGATTTCTGCGAAGGCCGCTACAAAGGCAAAGTGATCGAGATTCACTCCGGCAAGACCGGCGCCGAAAGCGACGAGAATGTCCAGAAACTTCTTTCAGTCGAAAGCCCCACCAGCATTGTTGAAATCGTCATTCATGTGAATATGCTGAAGGAAGGCTGGGATGTGAAGAATCTCTACACGCTCATCCCCTTGCGAGCGACTATCAGCGAGATTCTGGGGCACCAGACGATGGGACGAGGACTGCGTCTTCCGTTCGGCGAAGTTACGGGAGACGAGGAATTGGACTCTTTGGATATTGTCTCGCACGGTCAATATGAACAACTGGTCAGGGAAGCCAAGAACAGTCCTTTCTTCGTCAAGTGCAAGGAATTGTGCGCCGATGATCTGCGGCCGGTCAAGTCAGTCATTGTTTCGCATAAGTTCGTTGATCTCGGGGCCGTGTTCGACAAATTGCAGGAGGAGAAATCCCTGCTGTTCACATCCGAACTCACGAATCAACAACGCCTGAACCAGATTGTGGAGCAAATCGTTGCAAAGGAACATCAGGAACACGAGGCCGCACTGGCGGAGGCTGTTCGCCAATCGCAGACACAACCAGTCCCTGAAGGTGCGCCGATTGATCTTTTCCCCGCTCAACCGGCAGTGCCTCCGTCGAAACCATTTGACCCTGTGGCGCGCGCGGAGGAACTCAAAACAACGCTCAAGAACTATGCCGAGGCCAACATAGATGTGCCGTATATCATCACGGACACCTATCCCGAACGCGACTTCCAGCCGTTCGATGTGAAAGTTACGGTCGGCCCGTTCGAACTGGTTGATCAACGCCTTCTGGCCCATGATCTCGCCAGCGGCAAGGAGCACACTGGGGACAAGTTGGATGTCATGGAAATCGAACATCCCAAGCCATTTCTGGCTGGGCGGCTCATTGACGAAGTTGAAGAAATAGACGCCGCCAATGACAAAGAGGCCGTTTTGGCCATTGTGGACGCCTATCTCGCCAAAACGAACATTCCCGCCGACAAACTCGGCAAGATAGTTCACCTGTATCGGGATGTCATTGTCAGGGATCTGAAATCTCAGATCGAGGCCCACATTCAGCACCAGACCAAGGTGGAAGTCCATGTCCGCAGTGGTTTCATCAAGTTCCGTCCCTACAACAAGACCGTATTGGTCGCAAACGGCATTCTTCCGTACACAGCCACCGTTCAGGCTTCCGACATCAGGAAGTACCTTTTTGAGGGGTTCAAGAAGTCCTTCTATTTGCAAGTTCCATTCGACTCCACGCCGGAAAAGGACTTCGCTGTCCTGCTGGAACGTGACCCGGCGATTCTCAAATGGATTCGCCCGGCAGAAGGTGGTGTTCCTATCTTCTATCGAGGCCGAGATTACACACCCGATTTCATTGTGGAGACCAAGGAAGCCAAGTATTTGGTTGAAATCAAAGGCCGCCGCGATCTTGCGCCAACGATTGACGAGACTGTCCGCGATAAGGCGTTGGCCGGCATCCGTTGGTGCGAGGCGGCGTCCAGCATAAAAGGCGGCAAACCCTGGCAATATAAACTGATCCCGGAAGACGCTGTTGCCGCCAACGTAGATTTCAAGTTTGCCATGGCACAGGCCGTTAAGGTTGCGTGAGGGGGGAGGCGATCCGGAATGGCCCATGAAAAAACGAATCCTCTTTCTCGAATTGCCCCGGCTGGATAATGACGCCGGCGGGCCGCAGGAGCATTTGCGGCTGGCGGGCGTTTACTTGCGCAGTCTCTTAACTCTCGATCGGGTGCGCGCGTTTCAGCGGCAGGGCGCGCGCGAAATCCGGTTTGTCGATCCCTCCTTCAAATCCCATCCGGCGTTCGACGAAATAATCCGGCGCATAGCCGCTTGGAACAAGCGCTTGCGCGTTAAGTTTTTTGCCGATTGAGAAGCCGATTCGTCCGCATGCGCGGCGCCAAAGGCTTTGATGGAATTTGTTCGGCAAGTTTGTTATAGTAGCCTGCATTCACAATGCAAAGGCCTGTGGCGGAAAACGACCTTGTAGTAACTCAGGGGGGGATAAATATGACGGCAAAAATTATTGACGGCAAGCAGGTGGCCGCCGCGATTCGCGCGGAGTTAAAGGCTGAAGTTCAGAACCTTCATGCACGCGGTATCACCCCCGGCCTGGGCGTCATCCTGGTCGGGGACGATCCGGCATCCAAGTCGTATGTCACGGCCAAGGAACGGGCGTGCGCCGAAATCGGGTTGTTTTCCGACGATAATCGCATGCCGGCGACGACCACCCAGGCCGAGTTGCTGGCGCGGGTCCGCGCGATGAACGCCGATCCCAAGATTCATGGGATTTTGGTGCAACTGCCTTTGCCCAGGCATCTGAACGAGAGCGAAGTGCTGTTGGCCATCGATCCGGACAAGGATGTGGATGGGTTCCACCCGGTGAACGTCGGGCGGATGGTGCTGGGCCAGAAAGCCTATTTGCCTTGTACGCCGCACGGCGTGGTGCAATTGCTCGTGCGCAATGGCGTCAAGCTGAAGGGCGCGCATGTGGTTGTGGTGGGCCGGAGCAACATCGTCGGCAAACCGCTGGCCAACATGCTCGTCCAGAAAAACGACCAGGCCAATGCCACGGTCACGATCTGCCACACCGGCACGCGCGATATCGGTTATTTCACGCGCCAGGCGGACATCGTGGTGGCCGCGGCCGGGCATCCCAACACGATCACGGCTGACATGATCAAGCCCGGAGCGGTGGTGATCGACGTGGGGGTCAATCGCGTGGAAGACGCCTCCAGGAAAGCCGGCTACCGCCTGGTGGGCGACGTGGATTTCGAGGCCGTCAAGGAAAAGGCCTCCATGATTACGCCCGTCCCCGGCGGCGTGGGCCCCATGACCATTACCATGCTGTTATTCAATACCGTGGCATCGGCAAAGCGCTCTGCGGGTTAAGGCCGACCGGGAACCCCTTGGTCCTTGCAATGATGATCGCGGCGCATTGCCGCTACTGGAAAACAAAACACTATGAAAACCAAATGCCTTGCACGCTTTCGTCCGAATGCCAATTTTCGCGATCCGGTTCAATATGGCCTGCGCTTCCAGATCCTGCCGGACCGCAATGCCCTTGCCAGGGCGCGGGATTTGGTTATGTTCTGCCGCCGGCACAAAATTCCCGCCGTGCACTTGATCATGAACGCCGAAGAATGGAACTGCGGGCACATGACGGAGACCGAAATCCGCAAGTATCTGGGCATGTTCCGGCGCATCGTGCCGATCCTGCGTCAGGCGGGGATTTCGGTGAATCTCAATCCCTGGAGCACAACCTTGCACCGAAGCCGCGGCCGGCGTTTGCGCGCGGGCCAGCGGTTCGAGCGCATGGTCTCGCCCACGGGCAAACAGGCGCGGGCGGTGGCGTCCTTTGCCGATCCGCGCTGGCGCAAGTACCTGGCCGCGCTTTATGGGCGCATGGCGGCCATCGGGTTCGAGACGCTCTGGCTGGAGGATGACTTTCGCTATCATAACCACGATGGTCTCGATTGGGGCGGGGATTTCAGCGAAGCCATGCTGGACCGGTTCGCCAAAAAAATCGGGAGGCCGGTGACGCGCGCGGAAGTGGTGCGCAAGGTGCTTCAGCCCGGCCGGCCGCATCCCTGGCGGAAGCAGTGGCTGGCGCTGTGGCGGGAATGCCAGGAAACCTGCGCGGGCGAAATCCGCGATGCCGTGGCGGCGGCCAATCCGCGCGCGCGCCTTGGGATCATGAGCAGCGGCATGGATGCTCACTCGGCGGAAGGGCGGGATTGGCAGGGGTTGTTTCAGGCCCTGGCGACCGGCGGCCGCGCCGCGCATCGCCCTAATTTCGCAAGCTATGAGGATGCGACGGATGTTATAAGTCATATCCACGGCTATGCGGCCCTGGATATCCAGAAGCGAATGCGGCCGCCTTGGGTGGATGCCCACCCGGAAATCGAGAACTTCCCATTCGGACGGTTCGGCAAGTCCGATGCCACCACCTACTTCCAGATGGCGATAGCCAAGATCATGGGCTCGGAAGGACTCTTGCTGGATCTGCATCCCATGACGGGCAACAGTGTCTTGGAAGAGCTGGACGTGGGCGCGATGCTGGATAAATCCTTTTCCGCCTTGGCCTGGCTGGGCCGGCAGTTTCCGCGCCCGTTGGAATCCCGCGGGGTGGGCGTGCCTTTCAAAGCCGACGCGGCTGAAACCATTCGGTTGGCCGGCGGCGCCACCTATGACAAATTAGTATGCGCCACGGATCATCCCGGATTTGTGCTTGGCCGATCAGGCATCGCTTTCCAGACGGCCATGTCTCCGGATGTGAATGTCGTCTGGGGGCCCAAGGCGTGGTCCTTTACGGATGCTGAAGTGATCGGCATGCTGGGACATGGCCTCTGGCTCGACGCGGAAGCGGTCGAAATTCTCGTTCAGCGCGGGTTCGGTGAATACCTGGGACTGCGCCTGAAGCGTTGGCTGGCGCGCGATAGCGCCACGTACACGGTGGAGCGCGTGGTCAATGCGGCTTGCGGAGTGCGGGTCGGCTTCAATGCCAGTTGTAATAATTGCAAGCGTGTGCTGGTTGTGGCGCCTGCCGCCGGCGCCGAACGCTGGACGGACGTTGTGGATTGCATGAACAAGACGCTGGGGCCCGGTCTGACCGTTTTCCAGAACGAGCTGGGGGGCAGGGTGGCGGTCAGCGCTTTCCAAATGCATTTGGAATGGGGGGCCTGGAATCTCAATTTTCAGCGCCAAGCGCTGGTGCAACACCTCGTTCGTCGCCTGACTCGCGGGCCGGCGCCGGTAATGACTTCCGGCGCGCCGCACATGTTCCCGATCGATTTGCGCTGTGGATCGGAACGCAAGGTTGTGGTTGCCAATCTATGTTTGGATCCGGGCCGTGTGACCGTCGCCATTCCGGGCGTTCAGCGGGTTCAGGCCGGCACGGTCATTCGGCCCCTGGGCAAGCCGGAGCCCGCGCGGTGTCGGTGCCAACGCATGCGTGGTGGAGTATTGACGGTAACGCTTCCGAGCGACCTGCCGCATTACGGCTTGGCGGTTTTATCTGTGATTTGAAAACTGGCGGCGCCTTTTGGACAAAATCCGAACTTTCTTTGATGAAAATCCGACTGTCCGATAGGCATTTAGGGCATCCCCGCACCCTTCCCCGCATTGGGGAGAACGTGTGAAAAAATTAATCCGGACGCCGTGTGAGGGCACACGGCCTACAGTTTCCCCATATTTTGAGGGTTGTTGTAGGCCCGGCGCCCTCACCGGGCGATTTTTTCACACGTTCTGAGGGGTTGCGTTCTAAAATAACCCTTTGTTTGCAATGGTCAAATTGCGAAACCTGTTGCCTGTTGGGAGCGCCAATGGCATAGTCTTGCCGGTAAGACATAGGAAAGGAGCGGATATGGAAGCTTTTGCAACAACACGCATGTCATCGAAAGGTCAAGTCGTAATTCCGGAAGATATCCGTGGAAGACTAAAACTGATGCCTGGGGTTTAGTTTGTTGTGGTCGGAGAAGGCGACGTCGTGATTTTGAAGGCCATTACCCCGCCATCCATGGGAAGTTTTGACCGCCTCATCTGCAAAGGCCGGCAACAGGCGCGGGCAAGTGGCATGAAACGGTCCGACATTGCGATGGTTGTCTCGAAGGTGAGAAGCAGAAGATGAGAGTTATTCTGGACACCAACGTCTTTATGTCCGGCGTGTTCTTCTCTGGGCCGCCCTTCGAGATTCTGAACGCCTGACGTCACGGCAGATTGACGCTGGTAGTATCCCTGGAGATCCTCGCTGAGTATGAACGTGTCGGGCAGGAACTCGCTAACGAGTTTCGGACGGTTGACATTGCGCCGATGCTGGGACTCCTCGCGTTCCAAGCAAATATGCAGCGATCCGGACGACGACAAGTTTCTCGCCTGTGCATTGGCCAGCAGCACAAAGGTCATTTCCAGCGGGGACAAGACGCTACGCAAGACATCCGGCTACGCTGGCATTGAAGTCTTAAGCCCTCGCGAGTTTATCGACAAATACCTGAAAAAGAACAACCAACCAACTCGTACGAGCGACGGGAATACCCGCGCAGATGAGTCCCTTTAAACGGAATCGCTTTGCGGATTGAAACGCGCTGCGGTTTTTTATTTTCGATGCGCGAAGCCGGGCTTATTAACATTCCCGAAATAGACTGGACATGGTCTTGGAAAAGCCACGCCTTCACAGGCGCGGCTACGTAGCCGCCGGTGTAAACCGGCGGCAATTTCACGTCTGGACTATTATGAGAACGTTAGTAATTATCTCCCGGAGTTCTGCCTGCCGGCCCTCCTTCTTTTCCGGGTTGCCGTCTGTCGTCCGTCGTCTGACGACTGCCCGCCTATGGCGAATTGTCCTAAATGCCGCTCGCTTTGCGCTTGTCCCGCCTCGGCCGCCGTTATATACTCGCCGCATACTGAATAAGACGCTGTTCGCAGGGATTTGATGCTATGGCGACGAATTTGACAGATGCCGAGATCGCGGCTTTGTAATTCGGAAAGCGAACAGCGTTCATTCGATGCCACATGTGGCAAACTATACCGGTTTCTCGAAAAAATGAAAAAGACGCCCAACAAACAAAGCCGGTTTGTCTGCGGCCAAAGCCTCGCCTTACCGCCGAAGACGGTGGCTCCGTCCCGTGCTCGGACTGGCCGGGTATGCGAAGCGCATCCCCGTCCAGCTCTGCGCCGGGGCACCGGTCAACGGCCGCCTTTTATCGTTGATACGACGCTTTGATATTGTACATTTGTACGTGATGAGAAAAAGGAAGCTTTATGGACATCGTCATTGACACATCGGCGCTGCTTGCCGTCGTCATCGCGGAGCCGGAACGTGACGGGATTATCGCGGCAACCTCGGGGCACACGCTCATCGGACCGGGTTCGATCCCGTGGGAGGTGGGAAACGCCTTCTCGGCGATGTTGAAGCATCGGCGGGTAACATTTGAGGAATCCCGCAAGGGTCTGAGCATATTTGAGACGATCCCCTTGCGTTACGTGGATGTTGATCTATGCAACGCGCTATCCATAGCGCACCAGACGGATCTGTACGCGTATGACGCTTACTTTCTCGAATGCGCAATGCGTCACGCCGCGCCAGTGCTGACCTTGGACAAGGGGTTGCAGAGGGCAGCCAAGAAACTGGGTATTACCCTTTTGGAGTTCTAATCATGCAGACATACACCTATTCGGAAGCCAGGCAGAGACTCGCAAGCGTACTGGACGTTGCGGAGTCCAAGGGCAAGGTTCTTATTCGTCGAAAGGACGGCCGGACCTTTGCTCTCGTCCCCGAACGCGCAACGGCATCGCCACTTGATGTGCCAAGCATCAGCGCGGAAGTCTCCACGGAAGATCTTGTGTCCATTGTAAAAACGGAAAGAAGCAGAACGAGAGGGTGGAGGTTGCGGCGCTAACCGCGCCACCACGTCCCGATGGCTACTCGCTTTGCGCTTGTTTCACTTCGTCCGCTGTTATATACGCGCGGCACACTGAAATTGCAATTTAACCCGCCATTAATCATGAAAAAAGACTTGGCCATTTTTGAGGGACACGAAATCCGCCACATCTACGACGAGAAGACCGAAACGTGGTGGTTTTCGGTCGTGGACATCATCCGGGTGCTGACCCAACAGCCGGATTTCCAGATGGCCAGAAAATACTGGAACAAGCTGAAAGAGCGGCTGAAGAAGGAAGGTAGTCAGTCGGTGACAAACTGTCACCGACTGAAATTACGAGCCGCCGACGGCAAAAATTATCTCACCGATGTCGCCGACCCTGAAACGCTTTTGCGTCTGATCCAATCTGTTCCAAGCCCCAAGGCCGAACCGATCAAGCTCTGGCTCGCCAAAGTCGGCTACGAGCGAATGCAGGAGATGGCCGACCCCGCCCGCGCGCTCGAACGCGCCCGTGCCACCTGGCGGAAACATGGCCGCAGCGACAAGTGGATCCAGCAACGCATGACCGGGCAGGAAACCCGCAACAAACTAACCGACTACTGGGCCACGCACGACATCAAGCAAGGCGACGAATACGCCATCCTCACCAACCTCATCCATCAGGAATGGGCTGATGTAAGCGTGCAGACCCACAAAGAATTGAAGGGACTCAAAACCCAGAACCTGCGCGACCACATGAGCGAGGCCGAACTAATCTTCACCGCCCTTGCCGAACTTTCCACCCGCCAGATTGCCGAGACCGTCGCCGCCACCGGCATGCCTGAAAACCAAACCGCCGCGAAGTCCGGCGGCAAGATTGCCAAACGCGCCCGTCTGGAACTCGAAGCTCAGACCGGCAAAAAGGTGGTGACCGGCGAAAATTACCTGCCGTCAGATAACGTCAAGAAAATCCGAGGGACGAGTGTAATAGGTCAGTGACAAGGGGGTGTAGATGCGGTTCGACTTGTCCGCCTACGGTGGATAGAACCGCGGATTGCCGTTCTGGCGAACGGCCACTACACCTGATACGCGACGCCCGGTCCTGTCATGCATATGTCTCCCCCCGCGTCACTGACCCATTACAGGCGAACGACGAATGAAACCGTCGCCGTCGAAGAATTTATTTTCCAGTCAGTCTCCGGGAAATTGTGCGTAATCAAGAAATCGCAATCAGTGATTGCAAAATCGTTCGCCCGTCCATGAAGTTCCTGCCCGCCTACGGCGGGTTATCCATTATGCCGCTCGCTTTGCGCTTGTCCCGTTTCGGCCAGCGTTGTATACTCGCCGCACACTGAATAAGACGCGCGTACCGCACGCCGATTTATGGGCTTGAATGCACAACGGTGATCGGGCACAGTAGCCCGCATTATGAATCTGTTGACTCGCATATTACCGAGCCGCGCATACGCTCCGGCGTGGCTGTTGCTGGCTCTGTTTTGCGCCTTCGGGCTGTTCGACCATTCCTTATGGTCCAGCAACGACACGCGCGAAGGCGCCATGATCCGCGAAATGGCGCGCGAGGGCGTCTGGGTCACACCGGTATTCAACGGCCGGGCTTACCTCGAAAAACCGCCCCTTGCGCACTGGACTGGCGTGGCGCTGTGCAAGGTGTTTGGGCGGGTGAATGAGGGGCTGGTGCGTTTGCCGGCGGCCTTGTACGGTTTCGGCGCCTTGTGGATTCTCGGTCTTTGGGCGCGCGACCTGGGGCGCGAGCGCGCCGGGTTGGTGGCCGCCTTCCTGTGCGCCACCTCGGCGCTCTATTACGAATATTCCCGCATTGTGCTCACCGATACGGCGCTGACTTTCATGGTCGTATTGTCGCTCTTTCTTTTCTGGAAAGCTTATACGGCCCTCCCACGCCGGCTGGTGCTCTGGATAGCGTTTCTGGCGGCATCGGCCGTGTCGTTTTACGCCAAGGGCCTGGTTGGGCCGGGTTTGGTGTGGGTATCGGTGGGCGCCTTCCTGTTGTATCGGCGCGAATGGAAACTGGTCGTCCTGCTGGGTACGGCCTTTAGCTTGGTGTTCGCCCTGGTCCTGGCGCCCTGGGTGGCGGCTTTATGGCATGCGGGGGGACGCGATTTTCTCTACGGCGTCTTCTGGGAAAACCAGTTTGGCCGGTTCCTGGCTTTTAACGATCCCAATCTGCCGTTGGATCCGTATTATGTCCACAAGGAACCCGTGTGGTATTATCTGTTCAGCCTGCCGGTGCGGCTGATCCCCTGGACCCTGCTGGTCCTGGCCGCGCTGATTTCCTGGTTCCGGCCAAAGAGTTCGGTGTCCGGCCTGCCGGCCTTATTTGTCCGCTTCGCGCTGGTCTGCATGCTTGTGCTTCTGCATGTGTCCTCGTCCAAGACGGCTTGCTATGCCCTGCCGCTCTTTCCCTTTTTGTTCCTGATGACCGGCATTTGGCTGGAAGACACCGCGGCCAAATGGGCCTCCGCGTTTGACCGGCGCGTGATCGGTCTGACTTTCGTACTGGTCGGGGTCGCGGCGCTGGCGGCGCCCTTGGGCTATATGCTGGCGTTTTTAGCCGGTATGAAGGTTATATGGGCGCCGGGAACCGGCGCGGCGATAAGTTGTTTTGGGTTGGCATTAATAACTTTGGTGGCCGGCGGATATGCCGGGATCCGGCTCTGGAAGACATTCCGGTCGGGCAGGCGGGGCGAGGCGATTCTATCGGCCCCCATGATCCTTGCGGTGCTGGGTCTGCTGGATGCCGCGATCTTCATGCCGGCGGTGAACTGCCAGAGAACCTATGAGCCCTTAGCCGCCCTTGTTCGGCAGGAATTGAATGCCGGAAGGCGCATGGCGCTGGCCGGCGAGCGCGAACGCGATCTGGGCGCCCTGATGTTTTACTTGGATTCGCGCTTGCCGGTTGTCTCGTTTGCAAATTCAACGGAATGCGCCGATTTTCTTTACGGCCGCCCCGGTCCGGCGGGCCTTGTCGTGGCCGATAGCGATCTGATCCATGTTGAGCGCCTGTTATCAGGAAAACCGTACCGTGTTATTCAACCCATGCATGTCGGGCACAAGAGCGGGGAGTTCCGGCTGTTGATGAACGAGTCCGACCAGGCTATGAAGCCTGCTACGAAGCAAACATCCAACATCCAACATCCAACTCCGAACGTCGAACGATAGTCCCATGAATATCGGCAATCTATCGAAAGCGAGTCCTAAATTTCGTCGTCTGATCGTTACGGGGGTGGCGGCGTTGCTGGTCATGGCCGGGGCCTTGACCGGCTGGGAGCTGGCGCTCAAGGATCGTTTGGCGACCAAGCGCTGGGGCGTGGTGGAGCAAGGGCTCATCTACCGGAGCGGGCGTCTGCCCCTGGATCGCGCCCAGGCCACGCTGGCCAACCATCATATTCGCGTCCTGATCGATCTTACGGAGAACAAGCCCGACAACCGGTTCCAGTTAAAGGAGCGCGCGGCGGCCGCGGCCCTGGACATTGAGTACCACAATTTCCCTTTGATCGGCGACGGCACGGGGAATATCTCCAATTATGCCAATGCCATTGCGGTCATGCGCCAGGCTATGCGCGAAGGCAAGCCGGTTCTGGTGCATTGCGCCGCGGGCGCCCAGCGCACGGGCGGGGTTGTGGCCGCCTACCGCATGCTGGTGGAACGGAAGTCGCCGGAAGAGGCGCGCGCCGAACTCAAGCGCTACGGCTGGAAACCCGGCAAAGACCAGGTTCTCCTGGATTATCTGAACCGAAACATGGCGAAATTAGCCGGATTATTGCTTGCCCGTCAGGTCATCGATGCCATTCCCAGTCCCCTGCCGGTGTTATAGTTCTCTCGCGTTCCGGCCTTGACAACGAGTGTCATGGAGCGCCACAATATACGGCATCTTTCCGCGAGAACTTATGAAACGAGCATTATCCAAACCACTCGTGGCGTTTGCCCTCTTGGCGTGCAGTTTGTCTGCGGACGTGCCGGATGTGCGTCCGACGGACGGCGGACTACAGATGGCGGCAAGCGGATGGCGAACGACAGACGACAGGCCGTGGCGGGCGGAACGTCTGGTCGCTAACCAGACGGGATCGGACGCGTTCGAACTTTACGATGGTTCCGGCATCCGTCGTCTGTCGTCTGCTGTCTGCCGTCCGTTCCGCTCGGCGCCGGAACCCATGGCCTTGGCGCTCCCATCAGTATGGACGCTGGACGATTTTGGAATCCAGCCCCGACCATGCGTTCGATGGGATGCGTTTCCCGGCGTCAGTCCGGAAGCGATGAATGCTCCGGCGGATCCGCTCGACGCGGCGTTTTGCATCCCCCGTTATCGGATACCCGCAGTCTTGTTGGAGAGCGCCTGCGAGCGTTCGGTTGTGTTTTTTGAATCGGGGCGGTCGTTGGAGGCCGGCGGCCAATCCGATCCCGCGGATATTGTGGCCATGATTCCGCAGTTGAAAAAAGTTTTTGCGCGGGAAGGCGTGCCCCAGCAATGGGTATGGATGGCGGAAGTCGAGTCGGCGCTCAATCCGCGGGCAATCAGTTCGGCGGGTGCGGCGGGACTTTTCCAGTTGATGCCCGCTACGGCACGGCGGTTCGGCTTGCGCACGGCGCCATTGGACGATCGCTTGGAACCCGAAAAAAGCGCCGGCGCCGCGGCGCAGTACCTGAAATTTCTGCGCCAGGAATTCGGCTGTTGGTCGCTGGCGCTGGCGGCGTATAACGCCGGTGAAGGGCGGGTCAAGGAAATCATGAAAAAACGCAAGGCCCGCACGTTCGACGAGGTGGAACGCTATCTGCCCTCCGAAACGCGGGCCTATGTTCCCAAGGTCATGGCCCTTGTCGCCATGCGTGAAGATCGGCTCCAAGGCGTCAGGGGCGCCTATTGGAAACCGTAAATCAGAGCTCAGAAGTCAGAGATCAGAGGTCAGTGAATGGATGACTGACCTCTGACATCTGACATCTGATCTTTGATCTCTAATTCTGCCTCGGGCAACGGAAGGCCGTGGAATGAAAATCAAGCGTTGACACATGCGCGGCCAAATCGTTCGTTTTGGGGTAATCGGTGTGGGTGGTATGGGGTGCGGCCATTGCGCCTGCATTGCCAAGGTGAAGCAGGTGCCGCACCGCACCGAGCCTCGCTTTTAGGCCTGAAGCTTAAGGCGTGCGCCAGTCTCTAACCCCGAATACATTCAACGAGGAATAGTAACTGCTCAGGAGTCAGAATTCAGGAGTCAGCCCGCCTGCAACGCTGTGCCCTGCCCGCAGTGCTACGCACAGCGTTGCAGGCGGGGTAGCACTGCGGGCAGGTAGTCAGAATAAGGAACC
>Ga0172380_10003310_pt1 | contig 22383 bp, 22 predicted proteins | sample Leawe162metaG_FD_119747 | JGI IMG/M metagenome (GOLD analysis project Ga0172380, IMG submission 119747) | Leachate microbial communities from a municipal landfill in Southern Ontario, Canada - Leachate well 162 metaG | ecosystem: Engineered > Solid waste > Landfill > Unclassified | place...
CCGCGGCCATAATAGAGGGTCGCCCCTTCCGCGCCGGCCTGCATCGCCGCCTCCACCACCCGGTCGGCCTCGCCGCGCTGAACTATGCAGGTTATCAGATTCGGATTCACATTTTCCATACATCCCCCCTTCTCAACTGAGGTGCCGGGACGGTGTCCCAGATCGGAATTGACACCGGCCAATTTCCCCAATATGTTTATCGTTGTAAAACAAATTATCGAGCGCAAGCAGGCCATTGTCAAGCAATCTCGGCAATAGCCCAAAAATATCCTTCCCAGGGAAAGATGCCCTCTCCCCGGCTTTTCCCGAGAGTTTCAAAAACCGGCCATGGAAAACTTCATCCTCACCGTCTCCTTTCTCCTCATGGGCATGGGGTTGCGGCGCCTGCCCCGTTTTCCCAAGGAAACCGCGCAGGTTCTCAACCTGTTTGCCATATACCTTTCCCTCCCGGCCCTGGTCTTGCTCAAGGTGCCGCAGCTGCATTTTTCCGTGGAGATCCTGACGCCGGTCATCATGCCCTGGGCCATGCTCGCGGTTTCCGCCCTGCTGATCGTCATTCTCGGCAAGCTTCTCGGCTGGGAGAAAGAGATTACCGGCGTCCTGCTGCTCCTGATTCCCCTGGGAAACACCTCATTTTTCGGCATTCCCATGGTCCAGGCTTTTTTCGGGGAGAGCGGCGTTCCGTACGCTGTGCTCTATGATCAACTGGGTTCTTTCCTGGCCCTCTCCACCTATGGAGCTGTGGTTCTTGCCCTGTATGGCGGCGGGGGCAAGCCGACCATGGGATCGGTGCTCGCCCGGGTTGTCGGTTTCCCGCCCTTCATCGCCCTGATTCTCGCCCTTGCCTGCCGATCCCTGCCCTTTCCCGCGCCGCTGCTCACCTTGCTCAATGGTCTGGCCGCGACCCTCGTCCCGGTGGTCATGGTCGCGGTTGGTTTTCAGCTGAGCCTGCGCCTCAGCCCCGAGGTTATGAAGCCCCTGGGGGCGGGGCTCATTATCAAGTTGGCCGTTGCCCCGCTGGTCGCCCTTCTTTTCTGCCGGACCCTCGGCCTCGATAGCCTTGCCGCCCGGGTAGCGGTTTTCGAAGCCGGGATGCCGCCCATGGTTTCCGCAGGCGCCCTAGCCATCATGGCCGGACTTTCGCCGAAGCTTACCGCGGCCCTGATCGGCCTTGGCATCATGCTTTCCTTTATTACCCTGCCGCTGCTCTCCCGCCTTCTCTGAGCGGAGACGACAGACTCCCTTTTGCCCACGGCCCGGGCCTGGCGCCTTGCCGGTGCATCTTGGCGCCGCAGGCCCGGCAGCCCGGGGGGCCAAGGCCTGGCGCTGGGCGCGGCGCTCGCTGTCTTTTTTAGCCACGGGAAGCGCCGCCCTTTTCTCGCGATCCAGACCCGTGACATACATGGCCGTGGAGATCGTCCCCGGCGTGGGGGTGAAATCCTGAAACTGCCGGGGGGCAAGGCCCAGGGCAGCGAGGCGCGCCGCCATCCTCTCCATGTCGCCAAGGGTGCAGCCCGGATGCGAGGAAATCAGATAGGGGGTGAAATGAAAGGTTTTCCCTGCCTTTTTGCCGATCTCCCGGCACAGGGCAAGAAACTCCTCCAGCACCGCCACGCCCGGCTTGTGCATGAGCTGGAGCACCTTGTCCTCGGTGTGCTCCGGCGCGATCTTCATCGCCCCGGGAGTATGGTGCAGCAGCAATTGCCGCAGCAGCCTGGGCGTCCTGGTCAACAGCTCCATCCTCAGCCCGGAGGAGACAAAAAGATGCTTGACCCCGGCACAATCCGCCACTGCCGTAAGCAGACCGAGCATCGCCTGTTCGTCGATCCTGAAGAATGTGCACACCTTGGGATACAGGCAATCATGCCGTTTGCAGGGCTGGGGGCTGCTGCAACCCGTGCCGTACAGATTGGCGGTGGGGCCGCCCAGATCGCTGATGGTGCCGGAAAAGTCCTTCTGCCCGGCCAGCCGCCGCGCCTCCCGCACCACGGATTCCCGGCTCCTGCTGATGATTTTTGGCCCCTGGTGCCTGGAGATGGCGCAGAAGGAGCAATTGCCGCAACAGCCGCGCACTATGGTGATCGAATCCCGGATCATCCGGCAGGCCGGGACATCGCCGCAGGTAGGATGGGGTTGGCGGCTGAAAGGCAGGCTGTACAATTCGTCCAGCTCTGCCGTGGTGAGCGGATCGGCGGGCTGGTGCTGCACCACCCAGGCGGCCTGCTGATGCTGCAAAATGGACTCGGTTGCATAGGATCTGGCCAGACGGTCCACAGTGAGTTCGGCCTCAAGAAACAGGGACGGATCCGCCTGTATTTCCGCCCAGGAAGGCAGAACCACGGGGGCGGCAAGCCCGCGCGCCTCCATGTCCCTTTGGGTCAACCGTTCACAGGTGCCGGGAATACCGGCCAGATCCCGGCCCTTGGCAAGCCGGGACGCCACCTCCAGCACCGCCCGCTCCCCCATGCCGTAGATCAGCAGATCTCCCTTGGCGTCGGTGAGCACCGAACCCCGCAGCCGCTGCTGCTGGTAATCGTAATGCACGAACCGGCGCAACGACGCTTCCAGCCCGCCCAGGACCACCGGGGTTGAGGGATACGCCGCCCGGGCAAGGTTGCTGTAGAGGATGGTGGCCCTGTCCGGCCTGCGCCGCATCTTTTTTTCCGCCTGGAGGCCGAAATAGGGGTTGCCGCCGGGGGAATAGTCGTCACGGTCGCGAACCTTGGCGTTGCCGCTGTAATTGGCCACGATGGAGTCCAGGTTGCCCGCGGTTATGCCGAAAAAAAGGCGCGGTTCGCCGAACCGACGGAAATCATCGGGGATGTGGTGGCGGGGCTGGGAAAGAATGGCCACCCGGTAGCCATTGGCCTCAAGCAAACGGCCGACCAGGGCCACGCCAAAGGAAGGATGATCCACATAGGCATCCCCGGTGACCAGCACCACATCAACATGCTTCCAGCCCCGGGCCTCCATCTCCGCCCGGGAGGCCGGAAGGAAGTCGCCTGTTTTTTCGTGCGCCAAGAGTTCCTCTCCTTCTCCCGGGAAATGAAAAGAGCCGGGAGCGCTTCTGTTTATAATCCAATTCCGTTATGATATAAAGAAGACACTGTAGGACACACGGGTTTTGCCTTGTCCTGAATCTGAACCAAACACCGGAGACTCCCCATGCAGGAATCCCCCTACCTGGAAGGCCAAGGCTTTCTTGTGGACAAGCTGCACCAGCTTCCCTTTCTCGGCTCGCTGAGCGACAAGTATATCAAACATATCCTGCGCCTCAGCAAGATCCGAACCTATGAGGATGGGGAGACCATCACCCCGGAAGGAGCCTATGACAACTGGGTGTACGTCCTTTTCTCCGGGGCGGTACGGGTTGTCAAACACGGCAAGGAGATCGCCAGGATAGAAGAGATCGGCGGCGCCTTCGGCGAGCTTGCCGCCGTCGACGGCAAAGCCCGTTCCGCCTCGGTGCAGGCCATCGGCCCCACGGTCTGCCTGGCCATCGATGCCTCCTTCATGAGTGAGGCTGCCGAGCCCCTGGAGCAGGCGCTTTTTGTCTCCGTCATGTACCGCCTGTTCACCGAGGTCATTGCCCAACGGTTGCGCGCCGCCAACGAGGAGCTGGTCAGGGTGCGCTCGGAGCTCGACCGACTGAAAAAAAACCAGAAATAACCTCGCCGATCCTGGACTACCACCATATTTCCAGCCGATCCACAAGGGGCTTTTGCTTCCCTTGAAGATTTGGTACTATGCCGCTTCATGTGCCACCCCCGAAACTCAACCTGTGCAGGACACCCGGTATGGATTCAACAAAGCCCCTGGCTGGCGGCGTCCCCATGGTCAACATAGACGGCGCCAGGATTCGCCGGATCAGGGAAGAAAAAGGGTTAACCCAGCTCTATGTCGCCACGGTGGTCGGAGTCACCACCGACACCATCTCCCGCTGGGAAAACCGCCGCTATCCCAACATCAAAAAAGAAAACGCCGTCAAACTGGCCGAGGCCCTGGAAATCCAGGTGGCGGACATTATTGATCACGGCCGGCCCGCAGCCCCAACAGAAGAGCCACCTGCACAAATTTCCGAGGTGGTGCTCAAGGAGGAGCCAGCCCCTCAGCCAACCGCGCCGGAAACCCCACCTGTGCTCGAAGCAGATGCACCGCAAACAACCGCGCCGCCGGTATCCCCCCCACCCAGGCCCCGGATTGCCCGGCAACCTGTTCTCCGCTCCGCTCTCCTGCTGCTTGCCGTTGCCGGCCTCGCCCTGTTCTGGTGGCAGAATGCAAACGATGGGGAAAATCAGGTGGCGGCCTTAAGAACCTTGCCCGCGCACGCAACTCCCGGCGTGCCTTTTCCGGTGGTCATTGAAGTGACAACCAGCGCCTCCAGCCCGTTCTCCCTGATTCTCAAGGAAACCCTTCCCCCGGACTGCATACCTGCCCAGGGGAAACCGCAGTTTGTCTTCCAGGAAAGCGATCCCCCGGTGCTCAAGTGGATCGGCAAGATCACCGGCGAGCACGGTGTATACAGCTACCTCGCCAAGCTTAGGCCCGATACGAAGATGGCTTCCGTCCGTCAATTCACCGGGGGGATTACGGTCCGCTCGGACGACAACCCCAGCATCCCGGTCTCCGGGACCGACACCCTGGAAGCAAGCCCCTTTCATTGGGCGGACGGCAACAGCGATGGCCGGATAGACGATGAGGAGCTGCTTTCCGTGTACGAAACCTACGGCGGGATCGAAGGGTTGCATTTCGGCAAAAAGCAGATCGAGGAAATCTGGGCGGCCAACGGCTACCGCTGGAATCCTGAAACGCGCAGCTATGAAATTCTCCAGTAACCACCCGACAGGAGGAACAGAAAATGACGGCTGAAAAAATCCATGCCCGCGCCATGGGCCTGCTTTTCCTGGCGCTGTTCCTGCTTTTCTCCCTGCCGGGAAACCTGCTTGCGGGCACCGCTTTGGTCAGCGGCCAATACCTGAGTGGAGCCGGACAGGATATCCAGCTGCGGATCACCGTGGCCAGCCCCTCCCCCACCACCCTGATCGTGATTCAGAATCTGCCGATCGGCACGATGATCGAAGCCGCAACCCCTGCCTTTAGCCAATACGATGCAAGCAAAGGCGAAGTGAAATGGCTGCTGACCAAAGTCGGCCCCGGCAGCTATAGCGTCACCCTGCGCCTGCAGCGTGCCGTGGCTTCCGGGGCAATCAGCGGAGAAATCCGCTACAAGGAACCGGCCAGCGGCCGGATGATCAATCTGCCCATCAGGCCATGAGCTGAGCCCGAAGCCTATTTTCTTGCCTTATCAAGCACGCTGCGGCAGATCTTGGCAAGATCATGGATGGAAACGGGCTTCATCACATAGCCTTGAATTCCCAAGGCTATGGCCTTCTCTTCGGTGAACACCTCGCTGAACCCGGTACACAGGACAATCGGCAGCCCTGGCCGTATGGCAAGGATGTGCTTGGCCAATTCGCCGCCGGTCATGTTGGGCATGGTGTAATCGGTGACAACCAGGTCAAAATTATCCGGCTGGGAACGGAACAGCTCCAACGCCTCGATGCTGCTGGTTCTGGTGGTAACCTGATAGCCGAGGTAGACGAGAATCCTTTCCCCCAGCTCGATGAGCGCGGCCTCGTCATCAACCAGCAACACCCGTTCCTTGCCGGTTGGGGGGGCATCGGCCACCGCAACCGCAACGGTTTCCGCAACGGCTTCCAGCACCGGAAAATAGAGGCTGAAGTTCGTTCCCTGCCCCGGGATGCTCCGCACCTCGATCCCCCCGCCATGGCTGGTGACAATGCCGTGGACCACGGACAACCCCAGGCCGGTGCCTTCTCCCCGCTCCTTGGTGGTGAAAAACGGATCAAAGATTTTATCAAGGATGGCTTGCTCGATACCATGCCCGGTATCACGCACCGTGAGCCGGAGGTAGTTGCCGGGCGACAGGGAAAATGTGCGAAGGACCGGCTCCTCTTTCAGATACACCTGGGCAAGCCCGACCTCAAGCACCCCCCCGGCCTCCCGCATGGCATGGCCCGCATTGGTGCAAAGATTCATCAGCACCTGATGGATCTGGGTGGGGTCGGCCATGATCTTCCCATTATCCTGCCCGATTATTTGTCGTATCTCAATGGTTGTCGGCAATGAGGCCCGCAGCATCTTGAGGGTTTCCTTGATGATGGGCGCGACATTGACCGGGGTCTTGGCCATTTCTCCCTGTCTGCTGAAGGCAAGGATGTGGGCGACCAGATCCTTGGCCCTGCCGCTCGCCCTGCGCACCTCGGTGAGCGTATCCCGGAGCGATCCTTCCCCTGCCTCAAGCAGGGCCAGCTCCGTGTAGCCCATGATGGCGGCGAGAATATTGTTGAAATCGTGGGCGATCCCGCCTGCCAGGGTGCCGATGGCCTCCATCTTCTGGGAATGCCGCAGCTGGGCCTGCAAATCATCCCGCTCCGTTCTTTCCCGCACCCGTTCCGAGATATCGCGGACAATGCCGACGGCCCACCAGCCCTCTTCCTGGCGCAGGGCGGAAATGGTGAGCTCCACCGGGAACTCCTTGCCTCCCTTACGCTGGGCGGTCATCTCCAGGATCTGCCCGATGGCGTTTCCCTCCCCGCTGGCCCAAAACCGCGCCGCCCCTTTTTGAAACTCAGGCCCAAATCTGGCCGGCATGATCAGCTCGTGGAGATCGCGACCCAGGGTCTCGCTCTCGGTATAGTCAAAGATCCGCTCGGCCGCGGGATTCCAGTAGACAACCCGGCCATGGTCGTCCATGAGGATGATCGCGTCCTGGGCAATGCTGGCAATGGTCCGGTAGCGGTTTTCACTGGCGACGAGATCGCGCAGAACCTTTTTCTTTTCGGAGATATCCTTGAAACTGACCACGGCCCCGACCAGCCGCCCTTCTTCCCGGATGGGAGTGCTGGTGTATTCAACGGAAAAACCCGTGCCGTCCTTGCGCCAAAAAAAATCATCCTCGCGATGATGGATCTCGCCATCTTGCAGGGTACGGTAAATTGGGCACTCGACATCCGGAAAATGGCACCCGTCCCGACGGCTGTGATGCCAGATGCCGTGGCTTGGCTGGCCGACAAGCTCTCCGGCTTCATAGCCCAGCATCCTGAGAGCCTGGGGGTTGACAAAGGTATGATTCCCCTGGGAATCAAGGCCGAAAATCCCCTCGCCCACGGCGTCGAGGATCAACTGATTCTGCCGGCAAACCCTCTGAAACTCGCGCTCCACCTTTTCGCGCCTGGCAATGTCGTACTGGAGCTGGGTTGAGGTTTGAGACAGGGCGACATCCTTGCTGACAATGGTCTCCCGAAGATTTTCCTGCTTCGTGGCCAGCCTGCGGTCCAGCCTGGCAATGTAGAAGTAAAAAAACAGGAAAAGCAAGATCGCGATGGCAAGCCCCACCCCGCCGAGATACACGCCCATGGTCCAGAGGGAAACCACTTCGCTGGTAACGTCCTGCATCATGACCAGAAGGCCAATGGGATGACGGGAAGGATCGAGGAGATCGATCATCCCACCCCTGAAATTCCTTTTCCCTTCGGCAAAATCAAAGGTTCTGACTCCCTGCTTGGTGGACTCGGCCGCGAGGATCGTGCACAATTTTCCTTCCCCGACCGGCGAGGTTCGCGCCAGAATCACACACTGGGCCAGATCCTCCCAGCTGCCGCTCCTGCGGCCTGCCGCCGCCTCGGCCGCCCACTGTTTCCGGTCAACCCCACCCTTGTTCGCGGTGAGGAATATCTCGTAGCCAAGACGCTCCTTGAGCCCGGGGGCAAAATGGCCGACATCCCGGCTCAGTTCCACATAGCCCGCGCCCTCCCCCCCAATAATCCAGGGAACCACAACCCGCAAAAGGAAGCGGCCATTGCGGTCGAGCTCCAGACCATGGGCCATCCCCTGCGTGAGGGAAGCCTGGCGAAGGGTCTGGTGCTCCGGGATCTCGCCCACCAGCGCCCGATTGTCCGCGGAAAAAACAAGCTTTCTCCCGGCATCGGCAAGAAACAGCTGCACCGCGCCGGAGACGTCAACCACGGCGGGATCGAGGCGGGAGAGAATCTCCGTGATTCGGGAAGCATCCCTGGCCAGGAAGGCTTCCTGCAAGGGGACATCCGCCTGCAGGAGTTCAATCCGCTTCCGCAACTGCCCCGCTTCCGTCGCAAGCAGGGACTGGAACAGCTGCTGCCCGCGAAGCGCCTCATCATGCAGATGCTGATTGGTATTCTGCTGTTGGACCCACCGCATCCCATACAACGAGGCGGCAAGGCTGAAAACAAGGGCGAAGGCCAAGGGAAAAACCAGCGGCAGGGTGATACTTTCTCTATTTTTCCGCATTTCAGCCATGGTATTCTCTGTATTGACAACGGTATCGTTGGCCGCGCGTCCGAAATTATCCCGGGAGTTTTCCCCTGAAAACCAGGACGGATTCGGGGGACCGCGCGCATGTCACATCAGTTACATTGCATACAATCGACCCTTGGATGTCAAGGGCAAAACAGTCCACTTTCCTGGGAGATCCCGCACCATGCAGAATCTGGAGCCCGCTGATTTACCGGACCGCCGGAAATTTCTCTTCGACTCGGGAAGAGTGCTGGTCATGCTCTCCTCTTTCAGCGCCTTGATCTGCTCCTGCACCAATAAAGATGCCCAAAAAAGCGAGCTCGCCGAGCTGGTGATCGAACAGGGCAGGATTGTTCTCAACCTGGAGGAACGCCGCTACCAGCCACTCAACACCATCGGCAACGGCCTGAAAATCGAGATCAACCGTCAGGAAAAACCCCTTATCATCACCAGGGTCACGGAGACACGGGTCGCGGCCTTTTCCTCGCAATGCACCCATGCTGGCTACGAAGTTCTGCTGCCGGAGCAAGGGATACTTGCCTGCGCAAGCGGCCACGGCGGAGCCTTTAACCTCGAGGGGAGGGTGACGGCGGGGCCGGCCAAAAGCAACCTGCCAAGCTACCCGGCCCAACTGACCGGCAACCGGGTCTATGTCGACTATCCCATTTAGCCAAATATGTAAGAAATGGGTTTACGGGCAACAACCACATTGATCTTGCGCATCTTTGCCCTGATCAGGTATGGTGTTGCCCCGTACCTTCCCTTGCAAGGGAGTTGCCTTTCCAACCAAAAACACCAAGGACACGCCAGATGAAAAAGATAGCAGTATTGGCCGGCGACGGCATCGGCCCGGAAGTCATGCAGGAAGCGATCAAGGTTCTGGACGCGGTCCAGAAGAAATTCGGTTTCAGCCTTACCTACGAACATGCGGATGTGGGCGGCTGCGCCATCGATAACCACGGCGAGGCCCTGCCCGCCTCGACCCTTGCCGTGTGCGAGGCCAGCGACGCCATCCTTTTTGGTTCGGTGGGCGGCCCCAAGTGGGAATCCCTGCCCCCGGCCCAGCAGCCGGAACGCGCCGCCCTGCTGCCGCTGCGCAAACATTTCGAGCTGTTCTGCAACTTCCGGCCAGCCCGGATCTTCAAATCCCTGGCCGCGGCCAGCCCCCTGCGGGCTGATATCGTGGGGGACGGCTTCGACATCCTTTGCGTGCGGGAGCTCACCGGCGACATCTACTTCGGCCAGCCCAAGGGCCGCGAGGGTTCCGGCCCCAACGAAAAGGCCTACGACACCATGGTCTACCACCGCTGGGAGATTGAGCGCATCGCCCGCCGCGCCTTTGACGCGGCCCGGTTGCGCCGCAAGATCGTCACCTCGGTGGACAAGGCCAATGTGCTGACCACCATGGTGCTCTGGCGGGAGGTGGTCATCGAGATCGCCAAGGAATACCCGGACGTTACCCTGAACCACATCTACGTGGACAACGCCACCATGCAGCTGGTAAGAAACCCGCACCAGTTCGACGTCATGCTCTGCGGCAACATGTTCGGCGACATCGTTTCCGACGAATGCGCCATGATCACCGGCTCCATGGGGCTGCTGGCCTCGGCCAGCCTCAACGAAGAAGGCTTCGGCCTCTACGAGCCCGCTGGCGGCTCCGCCCCGGACATTGCCGGCAAGGGCATTGCCAACCCCATCGCCCAGATCCTTTCCGCGGCGATGATGCTGCGTTTCAGCCTGGATCAGGGCGCGGCGGCGGACGCCATTGAAGCGGCGGTTGCCGCGGTGCTCGACAAGGGCGTGCACACCCCGGACATTGCCGTGGACAAGAGCAAGGCTATTGGCACCGCTGCCATGGGCGACGCAATAGTTAAAGAATTGCAGCAGTAATACTTCAGATAACTCTATCAAATCACGAGGAGCATCATGAGCGACTTGACCGCCACAATGACAACGAGCAAAGGCACCATCACCCTCAGGCTGTTTGCCGAGAAAACCCCCATCACCGTGGCCAACTTTGCCAATCTCGCCCAACGCGGTTTTTACAACGGTCTCAAATTCCATCGGGTCATCCCGGACTTCATGGTCCAGGGCGGCTGCCCCAAGGGCACCGGCACCAGCGGCCCAGGCTATGATTTTGAGGACGAATTCGATGCCAGCCTCGGCCACACCAAACCGGGCATCCTCTCCATGGCCAACGCCGGGCCCGGCACCAACGGCAGCCAATTCTTCATCACCCATGTCCCCTGCCCCTGGCTAGATGGCAAGCACACGGTGTTCGGAGAAATCACCGGCGAAAACGACCAGGAAGTGATCGACAGCATCCGCCAGGGCGACACCATTACCACGGTGACCATCGAAGGCGATGTGGCCGGACTTTTTGCAAAGGTGCCGGAAAAGCTCAAGGCCTGGAATCTCGCGATCAGCATGCGGTTTCCCAACCTTCCCCCGGCTCAATGAGATCGACCGGAAGCAATTGCGACACCCCAAAAGAATAGCTTTTGCCTTGCTGCCTCAACCCGCCTGCACAGACGGGTTGAGGCAGGTTTTTTTGGAGGATTGGAAACAAGAGAATACTCCCGCACGACTCGCAACCGAGAAGGGGAATTTCATGAAACGTTCACGGCACATTTGCCTCACCCTCCTTGCCTCTCTATCGCTGGCGGCCTGCGACTCCGAGGAACCGACCCAGAGGGCCATGTATCTCACCCGGCAGGCGTGTGTTGAAGACTGGGGCAGCGATGACGAATGCGAAGACGACGACAACGACGGCCACTGGCATGGACCGCACTATTACTACCATAGCGGCCGGCCGTATTACTATTCCAAAAACTCAAAAGCCCCCATGGCGGTGCCAGCCAGCGCCCAATTCTCAAGGGTGAGCGCAGGCTCCGCCTCGCCCCGCGCGGCCGCGGTCACTTCCTCCTCCATATCCCGCGGCGGTTTTGGCGGACGGTCCTCCTTTCACAGCGCCTCGTCATGAAACGGCTTGAGGTGCCGGTGCGCGAACGCTGGCAAGAACGCTTCGATGAAATGGGGTTTTCCTTCCACTCCATGGACGGCCTCTATTGGCGCGAAGGCGTTTGCTATGAATTCACCAGCGGGGAGATCGACTACCTGGAGGATGTGACCCTTACCCTGAACGATATGTGCCTGGAGGCTGTCGACCATGTCCTGCGGAAAAATCTCTTTCACCGGCTCCAGATTCCGGTGGCGTGGGAAGAGTGCATCCGCAGATCCTGGGGACGCCGCGACACCTCGCTCTATGGCCGTTTCGACCTTGTCCATGACGGCGAGAGCGAGGCAAAGCTCATCGAGTACAACGCCGACACGCCCACCTCGCTCTTTGAGTCGTCCATCGCCCAATGGATCTGGCTCGCGGATCTCTTCCCCGCCTGCGACCAGTTCAACTCCATCCACGAAAAGCTCCAGGAAGCCTTTGCCGGGCTGAAAAGGGGCATGGCCTCCGAGGAGGCCATGCATTTTGCCTGTGTCCGCGACCACGAGGAGGATCTGGTCACTGTCGAGTATCTCCGGGATGTGGCCCTGCAGGCAGGGATCGACGCGAGGCATATTTTTGTCGAGGATATCGGCTACAGCGATCAGGACCGCAGCTTTCGGGATCTTGACAACCTGCCCATCGCGAACTTTTTCAAGCTCTATCCCTGGGAATGGCTCATGGCCGACGAGTTCGGCCCCCATCTTCTGAAAGACCCATTCCGGATGATCCTGGAACCGGCCTGGAAGATGGTGCTCTCGAACAAGGGGATCCTCCCTATCCTCTGGGAGATGTTTCCAAACCACCCCAACCTGCTGGCCGCCTCCCTGTCGCCCCTGGACGGAGTAACCCACAGCGTCAGGAAACCGTTTTTTTCGCGGGAAGGGGCAAACATCGCGGTATTTGCCGGCAGCGAGATTATCCAGGAAACCGGCGGCAACTACGGGGAGGAAGGCTATATCTATCAGGAGTACCGGGAGCTGCCCCGCTTTGGGGAAAACCATACCCTGGTCGGCTCGTGGATTGTCGATAACCGCCCGGCAGGCATCGGCATCCGGGAGGACTCGACCCCCGTCACCAAGAATTCGTCAACCTTTGTGCCCCATTTCTTCAAACCTTAAAAGAGGATCGATCACCATGGATCTTGCCAACAATCTTCCGGGTCTGGCCAACTTTGCCGTCTATTTCGGCATTTCGGTGCTTCTGCTCGTTGCCTTTGCGGTTCTGTATTCCCGGGTCACGCCCTACCGCGAATTTACCCTGATCGCCGACGGCAATGAGGCTGCGGCCTACAGCTTTACCGGCGCGCTGATCGGATTTGCCCTGCCGCTCGGCAGCGCCATCGCCCACAGCGTGGCGCTGGCCGACATGGTGCTCTGGGGAATTGTCGCCCTTGTGGTGCAGATCCTCACCTTTCTCATGGTACGGGTGATCTTTCCGAATCTCGTCGCCGATATTCCCGCCAACAAGGTTTCCAAGGGGATCTTTCTGGGGGCGGTATCCATTGCCGTCGGCATCCTGAACGCCGCCTGCATGACCTATTGATCCTTCCAGGACCGTAAGCGCGGCTTTCGGTTCCAGACATAAAAAAAGGCGGGGAAACCCCGCCTTTTTTTATTATCCCTGCAACACCAAAGGATCAGGGCATCATCTTCAAACTTTGCGCGGCATTGACATTGCCATTGGCAGCGGCCTTCTGGTACCACTTCTTGGCCTCGCCCATATCCTGCTTCACCCCGCCGCCGATCTCGTACATGTAGCCAAGATAGTACTGGGCATCCGGGTCATTCTGCTTGGCTGCCTTCTGCCACCAGTTGACCGCTTCCTGGTCGCTCTTTTTCACGCCCTTGCCCAGGCTATACATGAAACCAAGGCGGTACTGCGCCTTGACCTGTCCCATGGCCGCCGCCTCGACAAAGAGCTTGTGGGCCTGGGCATAATCCCGGGGTACCCCTTCGCCCTTGAAGAATCGCAACCCTTCCTCGTACAGACCGTTTTTGTCCTTGGCAACCGGCGCCGGAACGGGATGGGCGGCCGGGACCGGCGGGGCAGCCTTGGCAACCTGCTCCGGCTTGGCCACCTCCTTCACCGCACCCTTGATCTTTTTCTCCTCCGGCTCCAGGGCTTTCGGCTCTGCCTGGACGCGCACCTCCTCGACCTTTGCCTGGGGGGGCACCGGCGCGGCAGCCACGACAACCTTTTGCCCTACCTGCAACTGCGCCCTGGCCGAAGCGTGACCCTTTTCCGCGGCAAGAGCCCACCACTTCCTGGCCTCATCCGTATTCCTGGCCACCCCCTTGCCCTGACTGTACAGATTGCCAAGCCGGAACATGGCCTCGGCCTGTCCGTTTTCCGCTGCCTGCTGATACAGCTTCGCGGCCTGGGCAAGGTCTTGCTCCATGGGATCTGTCCCGTTCTCGAATTTCATGCCCTGGGCATACACGGAATCCGGCCCGCCTTGGCCGGGTGCATTCCAGACCCGGATCGAGCCATCCAACCCGGCGGAAACGAGATATTTCCCGGTGGAGGGAATAGCCAGGGAGGTCACGGAAAGATCGTGCCCTTCATAAAAGTTGAACAACCTGCCCCCTGTTTTTTGCCAGGATAAGATATGCCTGCTTTGGGTGGCGGCCATGACATAACGGCCATCAGGGGAATAGGCCACGCTGTTCACCGGATCCAGCTCTGGATCCCGCAAAACCCTCAACCGCGCGCCGGATTCGGCATCCCAGACATACACCGAACCATCCCGGCTGCCGGTGGCAAACTCCTTGCCGTCAGGGGAATAGGCCACGCAGAGCACCCAATCGGCATGCCCTTGGATAGACCGGATCAGGCGGACATTGACGGCATCCCACATCTGGATCTTGCCGTCCCAGTTCTCGGTGGCGACAATATTCTTGCCGTCCGGCGAATAGGCAAGGGCCAGAAGATTATTCTTGGTTTCCTTCTGGGTGGTTTCAAGGGTTCCATACCTGACGTTCCAGATCCGGAGGGTATTGTCGTTGCCCACCGAGGCAATGCGATTTCCATCCGGAGAAAAAGCCAGGTCCGTAATCAGCTGGGTGTGTTCCCGCATGTCCTGCACAAGTTGACCGTTTGTCAGATCCCAGACCTGCACGGCATTGCCGCGACGCCCTCCCGCCGTCACCGCGGCGGCAAGCAACTGCCCATCCGGGGAAAAGGCCACGGCATCCGCGCCTTGCAAACCCTTGCCCAGGGTGAGGAGCACCTTGCCGGAATTAAGATCCCAAACCTTGACGGTCCCATCATCTCCCGCGGAGGCGATTTTCTGGCCGTCGGCAGAACAGGCCACCCCATTGATGATGTCCGTTTTTTGTCCGGGAATGGTTTTCACGAGATCAGGATTGCCCGAGGCGCCGGAGGGCGTGGCGGAGAGAACAAGAAAAACGTAACCCAGAAGAACACAGCCCAGCCCCTGACAACCCGGATTTTTCCCCCAACGCGAAAGAATGCGATGCAACACAGTCATGCCCCCTCCAACAAATATTTTTGTGTACCGCGGATCAGAAAGAAACGAGATGTTGCGAAGCTTGCCAACTCTGCCGGCAACGCATCATTGTATATACAGAACGGGCTGGAATACAAGCGGGATATTGCGCATAAAAAAAGGCAGGCGGATACCTGGTATCCGCCTGCCCTATGCGCCCGACAATCACCACCTGCTTATTTTGCAAATGGACTGGCCAACTCCTTGACCTTGCCTACTTCCTCTTTAAGGGAAGCGACCTCTTTCACGCCCGGCACGGTTTCTTCCGCCTCGCGCAATCCTTTCTTAAAGGATGAGATGGCCTTACCGAGGCCGGAGCCGATTTCCGGCAGCTTCTTTCCGCCAAAAACCAAAAAAGCGATGCCCAAGATAACAATCAATTCCGGAGTTCCCAAGCCGAACATATCAATTCTCCTTTTTTAAATCGTTACAAGCAAACGTTCAATATCGTGATCAGGCGGGGCCGGAGCCCCCTTCCTTGTCTTTTTCCTCGATCTTTTCCTGCTTGTCCGCATCACGGGTGGCTTTTTTAAAGTTCTTGATGCCCTGCCCGATTCCAGAGCCGATCTCAGGCAGCTTGCCCGCCCCGAAGATGATGACGATTATCACCAAAATAACGATGAGCTCCGGCATTCCAAGTCCAAACATGAGAAACCCCTTTCAGCGGACAACGTTTATGATGGGTCAGCCCGACAATACAATCAGAAAAACAATTTCCTATGTATACCATAAGGAGGGGAAGAAGCAACCCCCCTTTTCATCCCGGATGGCTCGACCAACCAGACAGGGGCTCACTGATATTCCCGTTTACACGGGTAATACTTTGTATTACGATTACACAATACCTTTTACGCCTCCAGGGGAAAATCATGCGCAACAAAAAACAAGAAACCATCACCTTCAAGGCCGATGAAACGCTGGCCGAAGCCCTGCACAAGGTGCCCAACAAATCGGAATTCATCAGAAACGCCATTCTGAACGCCCTGGAAAACGGCTGTCCGCTCTGCCAGGGCACCGGCATTCTGACCTCGGAACAACGCACCCACTGGGCCAAATTTCTCAACACCCATTCCCTGCAGAAATGCGATGCCTGCAAGGCCGTGCATCTGGTCTGCGGAAGCGAGGAAAGCCCATGCCGACATTGAACCTTGCCCAACTCATTGCAGCCGCTGTTCTTTTTCTGACCTTCCCCTGCTGGGCAATCGACGCCCTCGCCGCCCCGGCGACGCCAACAACAAAAACGCGGATCTTTGTCACCGTGCCGCCCCAGGCATATCTTGCCGAAAGAATCGGCGGCGACGCGGTGGAGGTGCATACCCTGGTGGGCAAAGGGCAAGACCCGCACACCTTTGAGCCGACCCCGCGCCAGGCAGCCGCCCTGGCCGGAGCCAGCCTGTTTTTCACGGTGGATATCCCCTTTGAGAGGCAACTTGCAGCCAAGGTCGCGGCCAGCAACCGCAATCTGCGGATCGTGGATTCCACCAAAGGGATCGTCCGCCTGCCGCTCCCGGAAGAGCACCACGCAACACACGCCAAGGACGAGCACGGCGACGGCAACGAGGCAGACCCACATCTCTGGCTGGCCACGGCCAACCTGCGGATCATGGCCGACAACATGGCGGCCGCAATGAGCGTCGCCATGCCGGAGCGCAAGGAAGCCCTGCACAAAAATCTCGCCTCCCTCCAGCGCGAGATCAGCGAACTGGACAAACGGTTGACCGCTGCCCTGGCCCCGCACCGGGGCAAAACCTTTTATGTGTTCCATCCGGCCTTTGGTTATTTTGCCCAGGCCTACGGCCTGAAACAGAAGGGTGTGGAGATCGGCGGCAAGTCCCCCACCCCGAGGCAGCTCAGCGGACTTATCCGCCAGGCCAGGGAGGATCGGGTGCGCACCATCTTTGTCCAGCCGCAATTCGACAGCAAGAGCGGCGCCACCGTGGCCCAGGCCATCAACGGAAGCGTGGTCCCCATCGACCCGCTGGACAAGGATGTGCTGCGTAATCTCGCCACCATCGCCGCCGCCATCGAACAATCACTCAAGCAGTGAAGGAACAGCCCATGACCGCCGCAGGCGAACAGGAAACAGCCATCCGCATCCGGGATCTTGATTTTTCTTACAACGGCACGCCCATCCTCCAAGGTGTCACCCTGGAGATCATGGCCCGTGATTCCCTCTGCATCGTGGGGCCCAACGGCGGCGGCAAGACCACCCTGCTCAAGCTCATCCTCGGGTTGCTCAAACCGAACCGGGGCGAGATTGAGGTGCTGGGGCTTCCCCCGGAAAAAAGCCGGTTACGTATCGGCTATGTGCCGCAGTATGCACGCTATGATCCGCAGTTTCCGGTAACGGTGCTCGATGTCGTGCTCATGGGCCGCTTGGACAGAATCTTCTGCGGCCCCTACGCCAAGAGAGACAAGGAGGCCGCCCTGGCAGCCCTTGCGGAAATGGGGCTGGCCGATCTGGCCGGCCGTCTGTTTGCGGAGATCTCCGGTGGACAAAGGCAGCGGGTTCTCATTGCCAGGGCGTTGGCCGCCGAGGGCGAGTTGCTGATCCTGGACGAGCCCACCGCCAACATCGATGCCGCCTCGGAGGAACATCTCTTCGAACTGCTCGCCAAGCTCAACGAACGGCTCACCGTCATGCTGGTCACCCACGATGTCGGCTTTGCCTCGAAGTTCTTCAAGAGCATCGTCTGCGTCAATCGCCAGGTCGTGCTCCACCCCACCAGCGAACTGACCGGCGACCTGATCCGCAACATGTACGGCGGCGACATCCGCATGATCCGCCACGATCACCGCTGCTCACCGGAGGGACATTGCACCCATGGAATTTCTTGACGCCCTGGCCGACCCGGCCATTCCCTTTCTGCGCTACGCCTTTGCCGCCGGTATCCTGGCCAGCCTCTCCTTCGGCATCATCGGCACTTACGTGGTGGCCCGCCGCATCACCTACATTGCCGGGGCCATCGCCCATTGCGTGCTCGGCGGCATCGGAGCCGGGCTTTACTGCCAAAACAAGCTGGGAATCACCTGGTTCGGGCCCCTTTCCGGGGCCATCGTTGCGGCGCTTTTGGCGGCCATCATCATCGGCTTGGTGAGCCTGCACGCCAGCCAGCGGGAAGACACGGCCATCGGCGCCCTCTGGGCCATCGGCATGGCCGTCGGCCTGCTGTTCATCGCCAAAACCCCGGGCTACATCGAGCCGATGAGCTATCTGTTCGGCAATATCCTGCTGATCTCGAAATTTGATCTCTGGATGGTGCTGGTGCTGGACGGCCTGGTGGTGGGAATTGCCACCCTGTTTTACCATAAATTCCTGGCCGTCTGTTTCGACGAGGAGTATGCCAGGCTGCGCGGGGTGCGCACCGACCTGTACTACCTGCTGCTCCTCTGCCTGACTGCCTTGACCGTGGTGCTGCTGGTCCGGGTGGTGGGGATTGTGATGGTCATTGCCCTGCTGACCCTGCCTGCGGCAGTGGCGAGCAACTTTGCCAAGGGGCTCTGGCAGATGATGGTGCTGGCCACCCTGTTCTGCGTCGGTTTCATCAGCTCGGGCCTGGCGATCAGCTACAACTTCGATCTGCCCAGCGGCCCGACCATCATCATGGTCGCGGGGTTGGCCTACCTGGGGGCCACTGGCGTGCGGCAATTCCGCAAGAACAGCAGGTTACGCTCCGCAGTTTGAAACTCACCTCGGCAAAATGTTGCCTTCCAGAATTCCCTGGTGTCTCCCCCGCTACCCATCCAGAGGACTGGTGACGCCAAGCAGGTTTTTGCCCGCCACATGGGTGTATATCATAGTGGTTTGCAGATTGCTGTGGCCGAGCAGATTCTGGATCGTTCGGATATCGTAGCCCTTTTCGAGAAGATGGGTGGCGAAACTGTGACGAAGCGAATGGACCGAGGCGTTTCGCTCTACCCCGGCCTGGCGGGCCGCCCCCTTAAAAGAGCGTTGCAGGTTGGAGATGTGGATGTGGTGCCGCCGGTGTTTGCCGGACCGAGGATCGTCGGACAAAGTCGGAGCAGGAAAAACCCAGAACCATGCCCATTCCCTGCCTGCATTGGGATATTTCCGCACCAAGGCATCGGGCAGAGCCACCCCTTCGCCCTTGCCGTCGCGGAAGTCCTGATCGAAAATGAGACGAGCTTCGTCCAAGTGGCGCAACAGGTCATTCTTTAAAGACTCGGGCAGAACAGTGACCCGATCCTTATCTCCCTTACCGGAACGGACCGTCAGGGTGCCCCGCTCAAAGTCGAGATCCTTTGTGCGCAGATCGGCGCATTCCTGAATCCGCAAGCCGCATCCGTAGATCAGCTTGGCCATCAGCAAGTAAACGCCTTGCAGGTGCGCGAAGATACGCTGGATTTCCCGGCGGCTTAAAACCACCGGCAGACGACGCTTGGAACCGGCCCGCACGGTTTCACTAATATCGGTAAGATCACGGTCGAGGACATGCCGGAATAAAAAGAGCAGAGCGCTGAAGGCTTGGTTTTGAGTCGAGGAGGAGACCGTCTTTTCAACAGCGAGATGACTGAGGAAGCGTTTGACGTCCGAAGAGTCGATTTCGATGGGAGGTTTCCCCGCCAAAAACCCTCGAAATACCCGCAGCCATTGCAGGTATGATTTTTCAGTCCGCAGCGAACGGTGCCGCAGACGCAGAGCCTCGCGCATCAGCGTGGCTGCCTCTTGCCAGGATGCGGTGGAAGACGAAGCCGTTGCGCCGTTTGCCTCCGGGCCTGTCCGGGAGAGATGGAAGAGGAAAAGCCGGATCGCCTCCCGCGCCTGCTTGACCTGCCACTCTTCCTTGTTTTTACCCATAAACTGGAGAAAATCCTGCACCTGGCCTTCGTTGCTCGGCTCGGAAGCGGATTTTTCACAAAAAGAAAGATAGTTGGCAACCCAGCGGAGAAAATAGGGGAGCTGTTTTTTCTGGACAAGCCGCCTATCCGTAAGATACGCTTCGAAATCATGCAGCGAGGCCATGGATAATTCTCCAACGAGATTATCTAGCGCTAGATAATGATAAATATTTATCGTTATCTAGCGTCGGTGCGAGATAATGATAAAATAGGCTACATTTTATTGCAAGGAAAGTTGTTAGGCAGACGAGAGGGTCACAAAATCTCGCGCTAGATAATAATATAGTTGGGCCAATGAAATGAGAGCCATGATTTTCATCCTGAAATGGGTTGCATCTATATCCCTGTTCATTATTGGCACGCTGATCATCATGTGGGGAATCTTCTGCTTCTTCGGCGGACCAGATCCCGGAGCTGGTTCAGGACATGAAGGACCCAAATACGGAGTAGCGTTCACCGCGATAGGATTGGCCGTAATCTTTGCAGGATGGCGCATCGTGATTTCAGGAAGAGGGGAAAAGGAATGACCCCACGTAGGCTATTAGCATACGGAGGCCTTGTGAATCGTATATCGTTCTTAGCATTTTTGTTCGCTTTGACAGCATTTTCAAATGCCAGCGCAGTTACAATCGAAACGTCTGCTGGCTACCGATACGAAGTCGAGACAGGCGGTGCGCCTTCTCCGTACTTAGCATTCATCACGCGATTCGCTCCTACACAAGTCGGCCCGATAAAGTACGAGTTCAAAGAACTAAAGTACAAGACCAATATTCCGTTCTCACAGCGGAAAGCCATTCGAGATGAAGCAATCGAGATAGTTGATAAATACCGAAAGGCGACCGGAGAGGATTTATCCCAACAGATTCGCGAGGGAATGAAGGACGGTCGACTAATTACTATCCTCCTCTGGGTAGGGTCTGGCAAAACGGTCACCGAGGTGAGAAGCAAAAAGGACGAAGAGGTATTGGAGAAACGAATAACGCCCTATTACTACGTTGGGCTGATGAACCCGGCTGGCGGAGAGTTCGAGCCGTTTGTGGAGCGGCTGGGAGAATACTGGCTCCGAGGGAACACAGAGGCGACGCACCTTCCTTTTCTAAACGACGAGCCAGGACCAGACATTAAGCCGTACCTTGAAGAAATCCTCGGTGTCCGTGGTACTCCTCTATGGATCGCTTTCAGAATTACCAAGATGCAAAAAGAATCCGTTGACCTCGACATGGAAATTTTTGACGCCGAGAATATCGTACGCCGTGAAAAAATCGCAGGGAGCATCAGGACCAACTGGCAAGATCAGGGCACTATACGTAGCTATTCTGTTCAACCTTCGACAGGCAATTCAGTCATTTGTTTTACCACTACAGGTGGCACGATAGAGTATGACGTTAAGAAGCTTACTTTCACATCGGCTCCTTCGAAATGCAAATAATGCTGGTGTTATTGAGCTTGGCCAAATGGCCTGACACACTACAAACAAAGAGCAATTATCCGCAGGCCCAACAAAACGCTCCAGCCGACCGCGAGAAGCGCGGAGTTAAATTCTGCAAGCTCAGTGGCGCGGTCGGCTGAGCTTTGCGTTATGACATCAAATCAAAAAAGGATTCCACGCATGGACACAAAGAGTTACTTCAAACTTGGGTGCAAACTTTTCGGAGTATATTGTTTGTTTATGGGTGTGCCTGCGTTGGGTCTTGCTATATCAACTTTTTTCTCTCCAGACGACATTCCGACAGATATTCTCCAAGCCTACTTTTTCACAACGATGATTACGAGAATAATTCCCTTCTTGTTTATTGGTGGAGGATTGTACTTGTTGGGCGGTGGCGAAAGCATCTACAAATTTGCATATCCAGAACAAGAAGAGAATCGAAGTGATTTTAAGGAAAAATTCACCCTGGCACTAAAAATTCTTGGTGTCTACCTAGTCATCAGTTACTTGCCAAGTCTTCTGGAAAACATTTCCGAATTTATAACAAAAGCATCCGCCCCACCCATGTACCAGATGATGATGTCTGGTCAGCAGTTTAATATCACCACATCAATCTCAAATATGATTGGTTTCGCGCTTGGCCTATACCTGCTTAGAAGCGGCAAATGGTTCATTAATTATGGATTAAAAAGGTCATAACCAGCGGGTCAACTTGACCGCGTGAACGGTAGCGGCGCTACGCGGGTAATTCATTGGCGCGGTCAAGTTACCCTTCTCGTTAGCCATAGCCAGTCTCAGGGGACTGAAATGTTTAAGAAAATAATTAGCACTCTAGGTGCCATGTTGTTGACAACTCACGCACATCCCGCCCCGAATGATACCAACCACGTAATTGCCTTAACTCTACTTAAAGAAACAAAAGTAAGGGTTGGAGTACCAGCCGAGCTGCCTGGTCAGCTCGTTAATAGTCTTTCCAGCACCTTTATTGATCGCACTGAAATTAAATCTGCCAAAATCAGCTTGGCGCAATTTGATCCTACAGGAGCTTCTCCATTTTTTAGCTATGTTGTTGGCGTCAATACAACAGGCGATTCGGAATCTATTATTGACTTTGTGTCCGATAAAATCAGAACAATGCACAAGCTTCCGATCCCAATTGTGGTGGTTGATATCAATCAAAACCCAGAATTGTTCACAGCTGAATGTCCTCAGTTTTACACCCGCAAGCAA
>Ga0172380_10003311_pt1 | contig 22378 bp, 35 predicted proteins | sample Leawe162metaG_FD_119747 | JGI IMG/M metagenome (GOLD analysis project Ga0172380, IMG submission 119747) | Leachate microbial communities from a municipal landfill in Southern Ontario, Canada - Leachate well 162 metaG | ecosystem: Engineered > Solid waste > Landfill > Unclassified | place...
ACTTCCAAGGTGCCCATTGCCCACGTCCCGTAGGCCGCCAGAGTCATCGGACCGTTCTTGGGAGCCAACCATAGCTTCCAGGCGATTTGGCCCGACGCAGGGTCATCTGCGGCGTCCAGGGCCAGAATGGAGAGACTGACCAGACTAGAGTCAGGCGGGAAGGCCGTGCAATGCGAGAGAGCCCCGGTCCAAGTGGCAGTCGTGGTATCGATCGCCGGACTGTCCGTGGCCTCGACAGTCCTCGCAATCACGGGGCCTTTGACCTCAGATACTGACCCCAGTTGCACCCCCGAAAGAATACGGAGGTCGGCCCGTGCGAGCAGGCCGACCCCCAAACACAGAGACAGAACAGCCACGACGATCAAAGGATGTCGTTTCATAATTCACCTCAATTACGGAGTCTCTTGCGCCCAAGTCCCGATATAGGAATCGGCAATCCAGTTCGTTGCGTCCACGGCAGTGAGCGTAACGGTCTCACCCACTGCGTCGGCATACCAGTATTCTGCGGCGGCACCGGCCGACGCCCCGATGTAGATCGCATCACCGGCGGCAGGGGTAATTCGAAGAGCTTGAGCCGCCATCAGCTTGAAGGTGAAGGTCTGGCCGGCGGCAGCAGCCGGCAGCGTTAGAGCGACAGTACCGCCCGCAGCAGCGTTGGTATGGACCGAGCCCGATTCTCCGACAAGCAAGGTGTCGTCCGCCGTGTGGGCCTCAACCACCTTGGTAAAGCCTGTAACCGGAGCAACACCATCGCCAGTCAATCCGGCATTTGCCGTCAGCATGCCGGTTACGACCAGCGTCGAGGTCGCCGCAACGGCCCCATCAAACTGGGTCGCACCGTCCACTTCCAACGTGCCCTCGATGTAGGCATCCTCTCCGTCCTGGGCCACATCGGGCGTACCGTTGCCGAGCTTGATGTTGCCCACCAGGACATTGAGACCATCCCCCGCAACAGTCGTCAGGGTAAGGAACCCAGCATCCGCCTTGACAAAGGACGCCGTCTCGTCGGTTGCGTCCTTCAGTACCAGTGCAGGAGAGTCGGTGACTCCGTCATCCAGCGTAGTTGCGGAAGTGATCGTTCCGCCGGTAAACGTAGTGCTGCTCGGGGCAACCCAGGACAGCACGCCAGCGTCTGTCGAACTCAGGAGGTAACCGGTCACCCCCGCATAGGCCGTCGGAAGGGTCAGCGTCAAATTCGCCGACTGATTCCCGCCCATGAGTTTGGTGTAGTAGGTCGCTCCCGTACTCTCGATGATGCTCAGGGAGGGGAATACGGTCGTGCCTTCGAGATACCCCTCGATCTCGTTGTGCATCAGGTAGTGTCGATCGAGGTACTGATTCCCGGTGAACAAGTATCCCGTATATCTCGGGTCGATCATGTCGCCGGCACTGTAGGTCATGGTCCCATGGGCCACAGATGCCAGCATCAGCAGAACCAAGATGGTCCAGATTCGTTTCATGGTCAAAACTCCTTGTGAAAGAAGAAGGGCCGGGATAGGCCCGGCCCGTTTCGGTTGTGCTTACGTTGGAGCAACGACGTTCGTGTAGCTCGGACGCGCCGTCTGAAGGTACGCGATGTTCGGAATGGCACTCTTGGACGGTGCCAGACCGGCGTATACCTGGAGATCGGAATTCCCGCAGGTGCCCGTTGTATCGCAGTACAACTGGATGTACCGCAGAAGGTCTTCCGGCGGAATGGCCGTTGCGAAGAACGGTCTTCGCCCGGCGACCAGTCGCGTATCGCCGGTGCCGGCCCCGGTTTTGCTGTACAGCGGCGTGGCGATATGCTCTTTGATGGTTCCGTCCAGGTTCGTGTCGTCGTTCGTGGCACTGCTCTTGAGGATGAAACGATAGTATTCGTCGTTGTCGCCATAGAGCAGGGCTTGCGTTCCCACGGAGGCCTGAATCCAGAGCCACACTTCGCCGGTTCGAGCGAATCGGCCCGTTGTAATCTCCAGATCGATGAACATCGGAGACCACTCATCCCCGGTGATGGCCCATGCCGTAGTCCCGTCGTGAAAATTCCAAACTTGTTCGATCAACATGATCTTACTCCATTCTCCGACCGATTAGACGGCGGCGTTGGCGGTTTCGGTTTCGCTGATGGCCTCGCAACGGCGGATCGGATAGCGACCACCCCAGGACGGAATGTCCATCCGATACGGGTTGTCGCGGCTGAGCCACACGTTTTGCTTGTTGTTCATCATCAGCATGAGGATCGTCTCGACTCTGGGAGAAACGTACAGCCAGATCGTTTCCGGTCCCTTGAACCACTCATTGAGCATCCGGTACAGGTGCTGCTCGATGATGGCTGCCGTCGCGATACTGGACAGGGCCGTTGGAATGCCGATGATGCATCCCAGAGCCCGTTCGTCGGCCAGGTTGAAGCCAAATCTCCGACGGAAGTATTTCCGATAGATCGTTCGGCTCTTGGTCGTGTCGTTGGCGTCGTTCTCTTCGACGTCCTTAAGGGGGCTCTCGTACAAGCCCATTCCATCGCCCATCTCCGGGGTGATGACGGACGCCTTCTTTTTGCCCCACTGGACAGCGTAGATTCGCGTGCTGTACGTAGTGCCGCCGGCGTGGTAGACGCCGTACTGAGCCGCCGTGGTCGGATCGGGATTCTCAGGCTTGTACCCGTCGCCGCCTTCGTTGTCCGAGTAGGATCGGCGGACCTTCAGGCCGTCGAAGCTCTTAGGACTGGACCCATCGCCTTCGATCAGTTGCAGGGCCGACGCCTGCTTGAGCCCTTCCCGCATGTCGGGAATGGCGGTGTTCATCAGCCAGCCCTCGCCCTGAAGATCCAGAGTGTCTTCATCGACCTCCAGTTTCTTCTTGACGGTGGCCATGCCCTCGTTGTAGGGCTCGTAGGTTGAGATGCCTCGTCCGACGTATCCGCCGAGATTGACCAATTCGCCCTGGGGCAAAGACTGCTGCCGCAGGCCGTAGTTGCCGAGCTTTTCGTTGGCCGTCATGACAACGGCGTCTTCGAGAATAGGCTCGCCGCGAACGAGGTTATCGACTCGCTCGACGAGCTTTTCGTTGTGGAAGAACACGGCGGTATTGCCCATGTTCCAGTAGGTGTTGGGGGATGCTTCTCCAGCCATGGAAAGGCCCTTTCTGAAACCATATTCCGACATTACTCGGAGAGGTTCCCGGCCTGTGCCAGGCTGCTCCTATCATTTTAAGCCCGCGTTCGGCTACCGATTACGATTCGGCAACGATCAGGCCCGCTGTTGTGCGGGGTGCCCGATAGGATACCCATACTCTACAACTATCCATTTTACTTTGTCAATGGAAATTTACCCAATAATCTCGACAGATACGCATCTCACCCTCTGGAACTCCAACTTACCCGGAGCAATCGGGTAGGGAAGCCCCATTGTCATGTACCGAAGAACTACCGCTTCGTAATCAGCCCGAGTCCCGATGACGTCCTCGCTGTGGCTTCCCCGTGCGTCACTCAGAGCCGTGATTCGATACGTCCTTGTCTTCACCGATTTCGGCGTCGTCGAAGTCGTCGGAGATTCTTGCGCCTCGGATGTCGGGCTTGGCTGTCGCTGCTGCGGTCGTGGCATTGCTATACTCCTCAATCTGAACCGGGTCAACCGGCTTGAATCTCGACTCGGGAACGATCACTCGACGTCCCACCTTGATATGCTCGGACAGGGTCTCTCCGACCTGGAGATGGTCCTTGTCGGTCTCCACGAAGATACGAAAGCCCTTGCCGCCGGCAATGAATTTGGTCGATGTTGGAACGAGATACCTCATTATCTGGGTCCTCCCACCATGCTGTCTGCGTATTTTCGAGCTCGCTCAGCAGCGTCCGCCAAGCCCCCGCAGTCACGCATGAAGCTGTCGTAATGTTTCTGCCACATATTGTTGCCGCCCGGCGCACTGCCGCCGCCCGGTGGCGTTGTTCCACCAAAGATCCTCCGTTGCATCTCAGCGAACAGGATCTTCATCTCCGGCGCTGTGGTGCTTCCGAGCATTCGTTGGAATACCCCACCACCGTTTGCGATCTCTTCCTCGCTGAAGCGTTGGCGGTTCATCGTGGCAAACACGGAATCAAGGTGCTTGGCGAACGCCTCACCGTCTTTGAGTTTGTCGGTCTTGGATCGTCCCCACAGATCGGTGATGAACTTGTCATCGTCTACCTTCCGCTGGTTCTCGGAGGTCTCTTTCTCCTTGGATTCCTTGGACTTCTTCCCGGTCTCTTCGATTCGCTCCTTCATGGCCGCTGCGAAGGCTTCAGGGAGAACACCCCGCCGATGAGCTTCCTTGGCGACAGTAGCGATGTCCTCGTCTGAGAATTCGTCCTTGAGATTGGCAGGAATCAGGCTCCGAAGCGATTCCTCGTACTTGGCGGGCTCATCGAACGCCCCCAATCGGCCCATGATCTCTCGAATGGACCTGGAACGATCTTCGGGCTTGGCCTTAGCGTCTGGAATCTTGATCGTCTGGCTGATGTGTCTTTCCCTTGCTCCAATGGACGCAATGGCCTCGCCTTCATCCTTGTACTTGCCGAGAATCCCATGATCCTCGGCCGGCGGTTTGTACTTATCGAACCAGTTGCCCTGGCTCTGTCCTTCAACTTCCGGCATTCGGTGTCTCCTTCACTCCCAATACGCTGTCCTGTTCTGTCCCGCTCTGCTGCTGAGGCAGGCGGATCGTCTCTCGTCCGAACTGGATATTGCACCCCATGAGGGTCAAAATCCGCTTCACAGTGTTGTGTTCGATTCGGGCTTCTTCGCTGTCGATCCCACTGTCAATGTGGCCGATCTCTCGAAGTTCCCGTTCCAACACCCTTCCACCCGGATGCCTGAAGAACATCGTCTGAAGTGCTTTGGTCTCGTCAATCGTCATTGTCCCACCATCTGAGAAGCCTGAGCCATGTTTCGCTCGCCCTCGGTTGCTGTCTTGGCGGTCTGGGCTGCCAGTGCCGTCATCTGTGCCTTCATTTCGGTCGCACGCTGCTGCTGGATCTGCTTCTTCTCCTCTTCGGTCGTCACCACGTCCTGCTCGATTCCAGAGGTGTCGAGGATATGTTCTGCCCAAACCCCCGCTTTCATGCTGTCCTGGACCTCCTGGGCCGCTTTCTCGCCCATCTGGGCCAGCGGGACAAGAAGTGTCAATGCCCCTTGTGTCTTTCGACTGAGCATGACCATCTGATTCGCCTGCGCCAGGGGGCCTGAGTAGATGAATCTCATCTCGGGATTGAGCTTGTTCTGCCGAATGACCTCATCCAGCCCCGCGGGCTTGTTCAGTAGCGGTCCCTGGCCGAGAATCTTCGCCAGCGTCAGCGTTTTCTCGTGAATGGGGTTGTCGTAGAGATACTGCCTGGTTCCGATTCTCGGGGCTAGTTGGCGGGCCTTCTCGCCGATGACCTCCAGGACCTCTGGGACGGTCATTTCCTTGGTTCGTTGGGTCATGGCCTGATACAGGGACAGGTGCAAGACCTCTTCCAATTCAGCTTCCATCCGTTCGATGAAATCGATGGTCAACGGGTACTGAATACCGCGTTTGTAGGTCTCCTCCAAGACCGCATCTGCACGATCCAGATACGAGAACCGTCCCGGCCGCAGGTCGATCTTGTTCTTGTTCTCCAGCGTGGTCTTCATGCTGGGGTCTGTTGCCTGCTGGACTGCATTCGTTAGGCCCTTGTACGCCGCATGGAGCCGTTTAACCGAGATCAGTGCCGACCCATACGCACTCCAGCCGTAGCCATCTTCAGAACTCGGAAGCCAGTAGGGCCAGTCCGAGAAGGGGTTGTAGGAGTACCCAGCACTCTCCAACACGCCACACATGGGGTCTTTGTCGTCATATGCGGAGGTGTTCTTTACGCTGTCTTTCTCGATCAGAACCTCGTAATGTGTCCACGTATCGTCCATTTTGATCGACAGATCATTGAATATTGCATCTTCCACCCCGTAGACGCACCGGATTACCTCTACTCTCTGAGTCGGGTTATCGACGGCTGCGCGGCACGTTGTGGGACTGAGCTTGTCGCCCCACTTCTCGTAGGCTTCCCCGGCCATGTAGGGCTCGATGTAATGGATCTGACCAATGTGGAGGTTCGAGAGTCTCTTGATGTAGGCGTTGAGGATGTTGCATCGCTTGTGGTAGATGCTCCGGTTTTCCTTGCCGGTGTAGGTCAGAGCGTTTCCAAACGTCAGGGAGTCCAATGCCGTCGCAGGTTGGATCATCATCCAGCTACCGTAGCGGTAGTGGTTCATGAGATACTTGCTGATTTTCTGGGTCCACGCCTGGACGATATCGACGTCGTTCAGGGCGTCCTCTTCCATCATCGCCTTGACCCAATCGTCTTCGCCGAAGGTGTTCCCAACGAATCCATCGGCCGACGCGATAGCATCAGTGAACGGCTTGCTCGTGTGGCAGTACTGGCCGGGCTTTTCTCCGGTGCAGCCGTTGTCCTGAAGCCACTTGATCGCATCCCAACGAATCCAGCGAATGACCTCTTTGGAACTTTCCTCGAACTCCTTCCGCTTGATGTCGTTGGCGAGGAGAATCTGCCGTTTCGTGACCCGTTCGGCCAGCTTGTAGATCCGCTGATTCGCTCGGGCCTCATCAACAGCTTGTTTGGACTCAAGATCAGCCATCATAGCACCTTGTACAGATCCACCTGGCCATCAGCCTTGAACCGCATCCCCCAAACCACAGAGCAGTCTGGACATGTCCAGCGAAGCTCACCATCCCCCTCCGGAAGGACGATGCACGTCCGGTACTCGCATTTGGGGGTTTGACACAAATGCTCAATGGGCTTGCGTTGAAGGGTTTCGTTGGATTGGCCATGAGATTCTGCTTCCGGGCGAAATCCAATACCATGCTTCCGGCCGCACTTGCACGTCCAATGGATCTCTCCCGTCGCGTTGGGGACGCAGAGGATGTCCAGTCGCCCGCATTCGCATCGAGCCCGGATTGGAGACCGATCTACATCCAGCGGCGCCGAAAGCCGTGTCAGACTCGGCGGCAGGATCAGGCGTTGGGGTTTGTGTGTGAACGATATCATGGTCAGCCTCCTGTGAGCCAATCGAGAGGGTTGCGGTTGACGGCTGGGTATCCCTGGGCCTTGCGATCGAAGTGGGCGGCGATACGGCGGCTATCTCCGATGTACTCTCCGCCGATGGTCTGCCACCGATACGCTCTCGCCAAATGCCGCAGTGCATCGGAGAAGTGGCATTCCGGGCCTTCGGCTTCACTGTCGAAGTAGTATGGACGATCCTTTGTGCTTGCCGACTCATTGAGCTTCTTGTGATACTTCTGCCACATTTTCAGAGGAATATCGCACCGCGTCTTGTCGATCCAGGCCACCGAAAGAATGACCTGAACGTCACGAATGCCGTCGCTGACTTCGTGGGGCTCAATCTTCTGGAAATCGATCTGGTTTTCCCTGGCCAGAGCGACGGTCGTCTTGCCGGTCTGCATGCTCTTGGCGTTGGACCCCCATAGATCCGGCCCGGCAAAGTGCCCATCCTTGGGGATCAGGTATGACAACGACTGGATCATCTTGGCGTACGCCGGGATACCGATGCCTACGTTGTCCTCATAGCTGTCTATGATGTGAATCTCTTTGCCGATGAACTGAGCGAAGAGGATCGCGGTATGCACGTCGCCCAAGTCCCAGAACGCATAGACTGGCGCACTTTTATCCCATGGCACGTTGGTGATTTGCGGAGGGGTTCGCCGTCGTAGTTCATTGAGATTTGCGGCCCAGAACGTCCCAACCGTCGAAGCCTGGAACGCCTCCTCTGGCGTCGATGGATGCTCCTTGTAGATGTCCTGCGATAGAGCCTTGGCCTTGCTGGCATACCATGCCTTCTGTTGGTCGGTCAGATGGATTTCTCGCCCGTTCTTCTTCCACCACGCCGCGATACTCGCAAAGTAGACCTCATCCGCTTGCGATACCACAGCATATCGTGTGTCGAGTGTGTACTCGGGGTTGTCGAACCACGCGAAGAACACCGGCTTGTAGTCGAACGGCCCCAACGGCCCATTATGGCTGGACGCTGTCTCCCACATGTCGTAGAACTCCCCCACGGGACCTTCCGCGGTACTCTCGACAAACACAAGGGCCTTCTGATGCGCCGTCTCAAGCGTGCCGGTCTTGACTTCGTTCGCTCGTTGCGGATGATACGCACTCAGGTAGCCGTATTCCGAGACGTGGACAAGCTGATAGGTGCCAGAACGAACCGAGACATCGACTTGGATGCCCGATCCGTTGTCGAATTGCATCTCGCTCATGCTCTCTTGATCGCGTCCACTGGGGGCTTTCTTCAGGGGCAGGCTGTCCTTCAGTTGCTCTGAGAGATTGTCGTACGGGTATTTGACCTTTGTGGCGAATATCTTCTTCGCCGACTCCATGCGGTGGGCAATCATCGCCGCTTGCAGGTTTGACGCAAACAAGCACGAGTCAAGAAACAAGATCGCTATGAACGTCGTAAACCCCAATTGCCGAGCCTTCAAAATCACATTGCGAAGGTGCATCGTCTGAATGAGGATCTTGATTGCAGGCCGCAACGTAAACTTCACCCGCTTTCCATCCTCATCCAATATCCAGTATAAATGCTCCAATCTCCATATCGGATTCCCGAGATTGCCCTTGAGCCAATCAAGAGCCCGAACTTGGGAGAAGTCTGCTACTGCCTCCATCTTGTATCCCCCGAATCAGTTCTCGCAAGGCGTCCACGTCCACGCCCTTTTGCTTGTTGTCCGTCTCGAACAAACCCAGGTGCTTGCTCAATGCATCGAGGGATTGCGTCTTGCTGTGGAACTTGAGCTTGACCCGCTTGACCGTCTCAGCGTCCTCGCCATGACCCTCTACGTAGGTCTCAGTCGTGATCTCGCTGATGGTGGCCTTCTGTGCCCGCGTTGCCTTGCTCAGGTCGATCCGCCCCTCGTCGTCGGTGAAATCATCGATGTTTCCGAACGCGATCCCAGCCCATTCTTTGAGCACTCTCTTGGGGGTAATCTCCAGGTCTGAGGCCATTTTTCGCTGCCATTCGGCCAATCCGGCTTGGATTTCAACCGACTTCAACAGACGTTGCCCGCTGGAATATGCGGTCTTCTCGCTGTATCCCGCTCTGATTGCTGCCTGAGTGGCATTCATGTCTATAACGTACTCGGCACAGAACCGACGCTGCAAATGGGTGAGCTTCGGTGTGGGCTTTGGCTTCTTGGCTGGCTTATCCCCAGATACGGCGGGGGTCTCTGTCTGGTCGATGTTGGGCTGTGGGCTGTTTTGTTCGTCCATTCTGGGATGGTACATACCCCTCTATGGATTTGTCAATAATTTTCTTTCTACAAGCCTTTGTGACATATTGACTTACAGCTATTTGTCACAATCTACAAAGATTTCTATTGCAATCATCACATGTATCCGATATAGTATATGTAGTGATTGAGCAATGAAAACAGAAACCAAAATATGAATGAGGTGAGACAATGGCAAACATAAGAGAGCAAATCAACGACAGTGTTGCAATTGAGCATGAGCAATTAACTGACGGCAGCGTAGCCTACAACGTCATCGCTGAGCTTGACTACGACGACCCGTACGCCCGCAGTATACAAATCGGTTGTACTGACCGAGAGCAGGCCCATCAGATTGCCGAGGCACTCCGTGTCGTGGTGTTCATCAAATTGATTGCCTGACCCCCTATCGGCCCTCGGGCCGGGAATGGAGAATACCATGAGGAAAATCCGTCAGATCGTAGTCAACGTACCCCGAGAGGAGTATGAGGCCGCTGTTTCCGAGGCCGAGCGGCTCTCAGCCCTCACCAACATCAAAATTACATGGCATGACGTCTATCGGAATTGGGCTCGCGTTGGTCGGGAACAGAAATGTTTCAATCCACACCCCCCCGTGAGGGGGTGACCCAAAACGATGCCTCTCTTGCCAGCCGGGTGTTTGACAAGAGAGGCGATTTTGAACAGCAAACAACAACTATATGTAATGAGGGTTGTGTCAGGAGGCTCTCCTTCAGTCATCCCGTGACCGGCCATTGCATCCTGCGTTTGTTGCCCAGCTACTCCGAATCATGCCGGGCATACCGCTCGGCACACAATTTCTGCAACCTCATCTCCATGACCTCATGCTCCTGCTTCCAGTGGAGAGCGGCGCGAACCAAATTGGGGCATTTGGTCAAATCTGCCATGGTCCTCGCCGTACAGAGCCCACCGTCAGCCAGGGGGCACACGTACTCTGTCATCAGACAGGTTGTCATGATCTCCTCCTCAATGCGCCGGGTACACCACCCCCGTGTAGTCCGTTTGCTTCGACTCCAACTCCAACACCAAAGCGTCGAGTTTCGCGTTGTCCCCGGCAGCGGCCTCAATCCTACCCAACTGATCGGATTTCAGGAGGATCAACATACCGTGGAGAAAGACACGGTATGTGCCGAATGTCTTGGCGACTCTGGTGTCTTCGTACTTGCACAGGAGAGCAATCTTGATCTCGATCCACTTACGAAGCTCACGCCACCATTTCGGCGAGAACCGTTCCACACCCCGCTTATCGAGAGCTTTGATCTGCTTCCATGATGATCGAAGCCCCTTCCAGCCGTACCACACGAACGATAGATATCCCATGTTGGACCTCCAATCTCAAAAAGCTGGCCCGCCGTTGCGTAGAGGCACGGCTGGAGGGAGGAGAGCCGCCGGCGGGCCGTGGTTCATGGTGCGTCGAAGACGCCGAGTCAGAATCTACGAGAAAGAGTCAGAAGCAGCCGGCCCTGGTCTTCAATCACGCCAAACTCCTTCCAGGTGTCCTGCGAAAGTAGGTATTGAGCCTCGACACCGATGCGGATCTTCTCGTCTCCGAAACTCACGCCGGTCATGAGCGCAGCGGTGGCGTCTTCGTCCGAGTCTTCGCGGTGCAGGAATCCCATCTGGCCACCGACGTAGATAGTGGCCGGAACGTTGTACTTCAGAACGGTGAAGTTGGCATCCTGAACCACGTCATAGGTCGCATACGCACCGCCGCCGTAGGCTTCGTCCTCGCCTTCTTTGAGGCCATCGAGCCATATCCCGAATCCGCCGATCTCCGTCCGACCAGCCCAGGGCCGCGTTCCTATCCGCATGGACAGCAGATCGTCGCTGCCCACCGCCGTGACCGTCCATCCGTCCTTCTGGACCTCCTCGCCGTAGCTGGTCGCACAGAACACACACACCCAGGCCAGAAGCACCGCAGCCCCAAACCATCCCTTTTGTCTTCGAGTCATCGTTTTTCTCCTTTGGAAACCCTACCTTTGAATCCGGCCCAACCAAGTGCCGGAACTAGTCACTCTCGTTGAATATGGCCTTCGCTGCATAGTGTATCCCAGCAACGATTCCAGCCGCAATACCAATCGCAAGAACGGCCCAGAACCACACCCATAGGATCTGCTCAAGCGACCTTGAATTCCACTCAACGCTTGCAATCGTCTTGAACTGAGAGTTATCCCTGTAGTAGGGAAACGCCCTAGCTACAATCCAGAACAACAACGGATTGACCATAATAAACAACTTACCAACTCCGTACAGGCACCACACGACCATTGCCCTTCGTAAAATCTTCATGTCAACTCCTGTTGTTTGGCCCGCTTGCTCTGTCGCTGAGAATGAGGCCGGTTCCTGTTGTGGTTCATCATAGTCATCCCTGGCAGAGGGAATCGGATGATCTGGAGCGAACTTCTGATCTGACCATACATTCATGTCGTATCTTGAATCGCAGAAGTCACACCACCACCCCTCGTTTTCTCTTATCCAGCCCTCGTGCACCAACTGGGGAAACTTCCTCCAGTCATTCTTATCAGGCTTGCCGCAATGCGGACAGTATCGGACCCCACTGTCTTGTATATCTTCCATCGCAACACACCTTCCACTTACTCTGAAACCCTATCCCTTGGGGTCCGGACTGCCCGGACTAACTCCTTTTGCGTCTCTTCCGTTTCTTCGGTTCGTCCCCCAGTTCCTTGACCTCGTCTACGAAACCGGACGATCCATTGCATCGCACTTCCTCGTCGACACAGGTTTGAAAATACGCATTCCGATCGGACTCATCCATGCCTTCGACGTCAGATGCTGGCACGTCAAACGTACCTGATTTCGCCTCCTGCGACCACGATACTCTGTAATCCATGCTGTCTCCTTCCCCTTTTCCCGCCGTCAGCCCCGACCGATCGACCGCATGTATTTGCGGGTCTTTTTAAGCCGTAGACGCGATGCCATCTTCCGGACCGCTTGGTACGGTCTGCACAGGTCCCTCGCACAGTCGAGCGACGATATGTGCGGGAACCACTTCTTGAGGTCTTTCAGTTCTGCCTGCGTCCACCGGCCACGTTTGAGGTTATCCATCGATTCTCCTTTTACTTGTTTTTCATGCGGGCGACTTCGCCCTTGTAATGAGCTATCAGGGCTTCCAGTTCGATGGGAGCCCACTTCTTCGTAATGTGACCGGCCGATACCAGTTTCCCAATGATACTCTCGCCGTACCATTCCTGCAAAAAAATGGTGTACTCCGGCTTCCGTCCTTCATGGAACGTATTACACCCACAGCACTGAGCATGTACGTTCTGCTCCTCAAACCGGGTGTTCATCGCCCCTCTTCCGACGTAATGACCTGCGTGCATCTCACGCCAGGGCTTCACCGTTGAACAGGTGCAGCACTTGCAGTTTCCATTCGTGTCGGAGTCTCGAAGACGAATGAACTCCGAGAACACCGCGTCGAGCTTGGCGATAAGCTTGGCCTTGGTGGTCTTGCTTCTCTTTCGGGTTGGCTTCTTTCGTTGAATCATTGGCTCTTTCCAAAAACTGGGGACCCCTCAATATTGTGATATTTTGCTTTCGCTGAGAGATATGCAGTACGCGCTTCGTGCGGGTCGTCAAATCGACCCAAACATATCTTGATACCCCCAACTTTAATCTGAGCATAATACTGATTATGACTAACATCCCACGAGTAGCCTTTTGTACCACGACGATTAAACCGATTCTGTTGGTCCGTGACAATCCGAATGTTCTCTCTCCGATTGTCTAACGTATCGTGGTTTTTATGGTCACCTTGACGCTTGTCTCCACGTTCAAGCCCAAGAATCTGCCGGTGCATGGCTATAGTTGCCGGACCGCCATTTGCTGGCCCCATAGTTCGTTTAGCATAGAAACTCTTGGTGCACTTGCTCCACGCTGCGTGCCACTTCCACCGCATCAGCCATTCGAAATCAGCATCGTCGACGAGGGCTTCTTGGTTCTGGGTGAGGGGGATTTTCTTCATGGCGTGCTCCAAAAGTATCGGCTCCGCCCCGGCTGTCATGATGAATTGCAGGGGCAGATCATCACCGAGGCGGGCCGAAATATCACTTAGTTTGGAGGTACAATTCATCATGACCCCATAATTGTACATTGCACAGTTACTTTGTCAAGCTAGGCTTAAAGGAAATCTTCATTTCCAAAACTGGGGGCCCAGGGGTTATGAGTCCGAGCCCCCTGATGAGAGTCCAGCAACTACAAGCCGCCAGACTGGACAGTCGATGAATCAGGAGCGTCTTTTTTGTCGTCAGAAGGCATAGGTTTCTGCCAATCCTTCCTGGTGCACAATAAGGGGGAGTAGTGCATCTCGTCTGTTGACTTGCCAGCCCTGAGTAGTTCAAGTTCACGCCTGGCCTTGTTGTACTTGCCGTAGTTGGTCATGTTGGTTGATTCCTGTTGTGGTTAGTGTTGGATTTGCCAGCTAAGGGCTTAGGAAAGTGCGCGTACGCAGCCCTGCCAGAGATTGACAAGGCTACCAGCTTGAGGGATGAGGTCGCCGGTGACTTGCTGCGCGTTTCACCATTTCGATCCGGGATCAGATCGGCTCGCTCACGCAGTGCAGCCCGCCATAAGGACGGCCACGATTGGGTGCAATCTCTATCGTGGACTGTAATCCCTACCAGATCAAGGCTCTGGCTTGCCTGTAACCCTTCAACAACGCGGAAGGCTACGCTATGGACATGCTTAACAGGGGGTATCCCTTGCCTACAATCCTGTCCACAGGACCAATTCGCTCGACGTTCCTGCGCAACTACAGAGGGCGATTGCGGCCGAAGCCTGTTCGTCTTGGGGATGCGTGGTGTACGAAGGAAAAAAGTGAGGGGCCGCTGTCGCACCGGCCAAGGTTTATTTGCGGCCCCTCGTTGTCGAGCAATCGAATGTTTATCAGCCATTGCGACATGACCGAATCGTACACCTAATCGCTCGATTGTCAAGCTCTTTTTCATGTCGCTGCTACTTTTTTTTCTCTCGCCAAGCTGGGTCTGGATCGGGAATGACTACACCAAAACCAGCCAGCCACGTCCTACAGTTTTCAAAGAACGCCGAAGCTTCCAACGTACTCATGCGGGACAGCCTCTTGTGGGCTCCACCTTCACCAACCGCACCGCAGTAATGGTACAGCACCTCTTTGACCTGATCGTCCGACAAAGGAACGTTCATCACGTCCATGCCCATGTGGTCAAATTGTCTCTTGGCAGCCATAACCACCATGCCGAAGAACGCAGCCAGCTGCTGATTCGTTTTGGGCTTCTTGGCCAGCTCGATCGTCTCACACACCGCGGCACCATCCGGCAACGACGCTAGGTACTGAGCCCTCACAACCTTGACGTGCTCGGGCAAAACCAGCTTGCCACTTACAATATGCCCGTACAGTTCCATACTGACCTCAGAACGGAATTTCCGTATCGTCTTCGGTTCCAGGGTCCGTGTCGTCCTGTTGGTCGGCCTGGGGACCGTCGTCCGGATGGAGAACCTTTTGGTACTCCGGGGACTTCTTGATCTCTTCGACCAGCCAGGGCGGGAGAGTATTGGGGATGTCCAACCCGTTCTCCTCGATGCCGTAGATCGAGAATGGATTTTCGGGCACAAGTTTCTTGCCCTTGAGGGGAAGAACTGCCCCGACCATGGCATAGGGCGTGCCGTCCTGCTTGCGATTGTGGACGATGTTCAGGATACAGGACGCCCCGAGCAGCTTCTGCAACTCGAATGACGCCTCTTCCTCCGGCGTGAAGTCGCGTGTGCGCCAAGACACGAGGTCTTTGCGTAGATTCGCTTTGGTTCCAAGGCTCATCGTGTACTTCTTGGAGATGGCACGGGGAAGATTGCCCTTGTCCTTGATGTCGATCCGACTATCTGGAATCTCCCAAATCAACACGATCTTCCTCTGGTCGGTGCTGTACAGATCGCTGTGAACCGTACCGATGTCCACGATGGAATAGCACACGGCTTCGTGCAACCCGGCCTCAATCAAGGGAACATTAGACCCCCCTTTATTATTCGCTGTCAACATGGCTGTTCTCCTTCGGCGTCTTCGCCTTCAACTCTTCGTAGGGTATCTTGTGCAAGTCACGAAACGACTGTTCAATCGATGGATCGTGCCTGAGGCATAACGCGTTGGGCTTGCCTGTCATCCGCCTAAGCCCATCACACCGTGGGCATCCGGTCTTCTCAAACTCAGGGGGTTTGAACGTCAACATGATCGTCTTCCTGTTCGTCCATGTCCATCGCGAACCGAGTCAGCAGACACCGTCTGCGATGGGTTATCTGCTGACCCAATCTCTCGTTCGTCCATTCCTTGAGCCGTTTTTGCTCGTTCGGCTCAAGCTCGCTGATTGCCTTCAATAAGCTCTTGTTTCTCATACTGTCCTCTCATTCTGGGGCGACGATCATTCCTTTGACCGCCGCCAGATTCTATCCCTACCTGCCCATCCTGGACAGATCCCGAAAGAGGATTATTTCAGTTACGCTCATCACCGCGACCGGCCAGCGTCCCGCAGGACCGCGTGGAACCGTCCATCGCGAGAGACTTGCAAAACAGGGGAGATGGATTCGAACCACCATTCCAATACCGCCTATAGGGCCCCGGCGGCATAGTGTCCTACCAGTTGGACGATCCCCCACTTGAGCTACAGAACCCAGCTGCGTGTTGTTTGATAGGGGCTCTCGGCGACAGGCTGTCGCTAAACCCGAACGTTACCGGCCATCCAAGTCGGAGCGGGATTGGCTTGGTTCCCCGGTCTACGATGCGACTACCTTCAGCCGGAAAGCCCCTAGCGTACTTGACCTCATGCGGGGTAAGTCTCCATTTCAGAAGATCCTGGGTGAACCCAGATGTCCCCCGCAGAGGCCAACAATTGCAGCATCAATGGGACAGCGTTTCCGCATCGCGGGCGGGGCTGGCCGAGTTGCTTATCGCGAACCCACGGACACCGATGCTGCAAGTTCAAAACATCCCAGATGGGCCGGATTCCCCACCCGGCTCCCCAAGGGCCTGTACATTCAGCACTGCCCCGCGTGTCAACCTCGGCTGGCCGCTCGCAGGTAAACCTTGCGTCAGGGCTTACGCCGCCATCTGGGATGATATTCCGATTTCAAAGAGCATGTTGCGGTTACTTCTTGGCCAGCTTGCGAATGAGGTCCATGGCCTCATCGATCATTTTGATCTGATTGGGCAATCCGATCAACGTGCCCTTCACCACATCCAGACCAGCCAGAATCAAAGCGACTTCTTCGGTCTGGTCCTTCCGGTTCAAGCGATCGATCTGCTTGGCGACGTCGTCGATGATCTTGGTGTATTTATCATTGATCCCGGCGATCGCACCATCACGCAACATCTCCAAGACTCTGATCCCGGCCTCCAATGCCGCTTTTTCGCACTTGGGCGAGCCACAGAACAACTCATCATCGATTTCCTCGATGTGCTGGACCGTACCACATTGCGGACAGATCCGTTTTCCGCATCGGCAACGTTCGATGGAGTCCTCGTCAACTTCATCACCACAGTTCGGACACAGGACCTTCTCGGCCTCACTGAGACTCTTTGCCTTTGCATCCGCCTGTCGGGTCTCTTCTCTGTCAGTCATTCTATCGCTGTCCATGGTCTGCTCCCATCTATTGGAATTGCCCGTGCGGGCGTCAAGTGCTGGCAAGCGACAGGATTGACCCGCACGGGCTTGTTTGTTTGTCATCGTGATTGAGCTTGCCAGCATCATGATATTTACTCTATCGGCAGACTCGGCGTTTGTCAACAAGAATTCCCTTGACATTACCTAAGAAATTTGTACAATGATGCATGTGTCAGTAAATGCAATAGCCGTAACCGCTGTACCAAAAGGACTTTATGGAACTCTGTGTCGTATGCAAAACTCGGCCTATTTTTATCAAAAAAAGTAGGACATGCAAACCCTGTTATGTCAGATTGCGACGGAAGGAAGAAATAGACCGATCCTCTGAATGGCGATCCCATGTCAACATCTGGGGGGCAACAGACGTTGAAGTGGCCCACGCACACGAACGAGAAGTTCGTTTTGCTGCTACTTTTTTTGGGGACAAACCATTCCTGTATACCCCCGCTACTTTCAAGCTGCCCCCCGGCTCCGACCGTGCAACCTATACGCCTGATTTTTACGACGTTACCCGTGATGTGTGGATCGAAGTCGTCGGTTCCCGACAAGCCTACTTCTCCAGCAAAGGAAGCTACAAGAGTTTTCATGCCATGTATCCGAATCTCAAGTTTGAAATCAGAGCTTTTACCGGCGAGATATATACAAAGCAGAACGAAGATGTTACCCCGCAAGAAATTTCTCAACATTCCGAACAAAGTTGCGATACCCCACCGGATCGGCCGAAGGCGGGCACCATCGCCGTGCAAAAGCGGCCACGTCCCCGGTGAACCGCTTACTGATCGTTCCGGCCGCATACTGGACCTGAAGACGGAGACTCTTGGCGTGGTCTCCCTTGAACCGTTGGGCGGCGGGGGTCAAGACTCCCATCTCTCGGCCCGCCCCGCCTGCCTCAGTAAGCCGGATGGCAAACAACAGTCTCCGCTGGTCTGCCGTCAGGTGGTACTCTGCCGCGACGGTTGAGATGATGGCCCTGTCTGCTTCAGGGATTCGACTGAAGACGTCCCCCTTACTGATCCCACCCAGGGCCAACCCGATATAGACGACCACGGCCAGTTTCGCACTTCTCTTCATGGTAGTTCCCCTTTCTGCCTATAGTCTATGATGTCTATCGGCAGTTGCCAAGAGGAACGTGTGACTTTTTTCAGAATTCTGTGACAATTTTATTGACAAGCCCCAACTCGTACCGATAGTATAGCTGGTATGGCTCGCAACCGAATCAATCCGATGTTCACGCTCGCCCTGGCGTATTCCCCTGTTGGTCGCGAGCCTTCACACGTTACGTCCAGGGCGAGCTACCTTTTTGACAGAAGAAAGGAAACTATGATGACTTGGAATCCGACGATCGGCGAGGAATGTCTTGCCGGCCCCAACAATCTGCTGGTCGTTCCGCTGTGCATCGATCCGTTTGATGACCGCTGGGTGTGCCGAACGGTTACTGGTGGGGATTACGTAGGGTGCAACCCAACATCGCTTCACCCCCTTCCGACTGATCCGCCCGACACCCTCTACGCCAAGATGAAGACGCGGCTGGAGAAACTGAGAATAGAGGCCGCAAGGAAGACAGACACAAGAGCATCGGTATACATGACCGAACTTCTCGCCGACCTCGAAGCCTACACGAAGGAGAACAAATGACCCACCTACACGATTACGTATGCCGATGCCACGACGCTGGCTGCCCACAACATGAGACCTGCCTGCGATGGCTGGATCGCAAGGGGGGCCAATCTGCCACGCACAACCCCAGCATGTTCCCCTACGAGATCCCCCTTGGTAGCCCATGCCCATTCAGGATCGCTGTGGAGCCATCCACGACGCAGGAGACCCCATGACGCCCCCAGCCACCACACCCAGGACCTGCGAACACTGTCGATGGTGGAAGGCCCAGGTCGAAGCCTACGCGAAGGAGACAAGGCCATGAGTGAACCCACAAAACAATCCACCTATCGTTGGGCATTGTACATCCTGTTCTTTCTCGCTGGTGTTTGGTATGGCCAAACTATGGCAACGCATGAGTATGTCGTGTATATCGGTAGCGACATTGAGAAGTACGAGCAATCGGCTATTGGATTGTTGCTCGATGCTCCAAAGGAGGACAAGCCATGAACCGTAATCAATGCACCCAGCCTAGCCATATGAGGCGCCCGAAATGAAACCCAACAACGACACAAAGCAGCTTGAACACGATCTAGCCCAACACGGGCCTTTAATCTGCGGCTCCCTGGAATTCCGCAACGTAGGGGGCGATATCAAAATTACTCGTTCCTCGGCAGATGCCGATGAAAACCAGGCCGATCTGCTCCCCGCTAAGGATGCTGAGCGTCTTTGTTGTTGGTTGACCCTTGTATTCCCAGGGGTCCGACAGTACATTAAGACCCTCAAGCAGGAACGGGACGAGGCAGTTGTAAGCTATGTCCGATTATCGACGAACCTGCCCGTATCGGATGGTATTCTGGATCTCCTGAAAGGCCCAACCTTGGGCGAGAGAATCCGACAGGCTATCGCCTCTCATCGAACCCATAAAGAGGGATGCCATGATGGAAGTCAAACGTGGCTGGCCAACAAAATCAACGTTCCCCTCATGACTGTCTATCGATACGTTCTGGACCAAGCCATTCCTGTTCCCAATATAGCCGCCAGAATCGCTACCGTCTTGGGATGGCCAAAAGAAGAAATGGCCCGGTATATCCGCGCCGCCAAAATCCAACACGCCATGAAGAAAGAACTCCATGCGAAAAAACCGAAGCCTTAGAGCGGGCCAGCGTTGCGACAAGTGCCGGTTCTGGTCAGCATGGGCTGATCCCTATGGAGATTGTTTCGTAAAATCCCAGACCATGGCTAGAAATGGAGGGACCCTGTGTAAATACTTCCAGGAGGCCCAGGAGCCCTTACCCGTCCCGTTGCCACCCCAAGGGCAGATCGGACCTCCTGGGGCGTCTGGTGCATCGGTGGAGGCTATTACACAGGTGGTTGAATCGGGAACATCCTGATTTTTGGGATGGATTTTTCTTGACGAGTCTGTTGCGATAGGGTAAACGTAGCAGCATGGTTCTCATTAAACTAAGTCTGATCCATTTAACTTGACCGGGCAACCAGTCTGTGCTCATGCCTACACTTAGGTAATGGGAACCATCACAGACTGGTGCCCGACCGTTTTCGGCTTCTATGGTTGGAGGCCCTGGATGGGTAGAAACATGGCTGGATTCACAAAACTGTTTTCAACTATTGTAACCAGTAGTATCTGGAGCGAAGACAACGCTACCAGGGTCCTTTGGGTAACAATGCTCGCAATGGCGGACTCTGAGGGTGTGATCGAAGCGTCTTTGCCGGGGCTTGCCAGATCAGCGAACCTTTCAATGGAAGAATGCTCTGCGGCCGTACTCAAACTTGAAAGCCCAGATCCATACAGCAGAACGCCGGACCTAGAAGGCAGACGAGTTGTCAAAGTTGATGGTGGGTGGTCCCTCGTAAACTATAAAAAATACAGAGAGAAGAACCACCCAATACGGGCGTCACTGGATGTTGATGGCTATGTGTACTATGTCGGAATACCCAACGGAGACAGGGTCAAGATAGGGTTCAGTAAAAACCCGTGGTCCCGGCTCGCCACATTGAAAACCACCGAGCCGTCACTGGAGATATTGGCTACTGAAAAAGCTACCATGAGTTGCGAGAAAGACAGGCACAGTGAATTCAAAAATAGCAGAATAGATGGTGAATGGTTCAGTCTGACGCCGTCACTTAACAGCCTAATCGTGGCGCTATCTGGCAGGGATTCTCGGAGTAAGCCGACAACTACTGGTAGTAAAAAAATAGCTACCGTAGCAATAGAGGCAGAAGCAGAGGCAGAAGCAGAGGCAGAAGAAGAACAAGAAAACCATTCGTCTGGCAAGCCAGACAAATTGACTTCTGAACCTGTCTGGTCAGAGGAAGAAGCCGAGTTCGAGAAGGCACGGAAGCTCTATCCATCGTCAGCCAAGCGAGGACACGATACGGAGTGGAAGCACTTCAAGACAAAACACAAAGACTGGAAGGACGCAGTAGTGGATTTGGTCCCGGCCATCCAGATCCAGATCCGAGAGCGTACCATTCAAGCATCTCGGAAGGAATTCGTCCCACCTTGGAAGAACTTCCAGACTTGGATCAACCAGCGATATTGGGAGCAAGCCTACAATGCGAAAGTCTAAACTGGTATCAAATGCCGAAGGCGATGAAGCCTGTAGCAAGGCATCTAAATGCAAGTTATCCCATGGGGATGATGTAGATTTTGATGTCTTCGCCATCAGGCTTGCGAACAAAGACCACGAACGAGACTGGGAAATGCGCCTTACGTATCCCACGGTAGGCGTTTGGCCAAATGGCATCTATCGACGCGCCAAATGGACGCCTGAACTACTGATAGAAAAACTGCAATCCACATTGCGGTTGATTCGTTCAATCTACATTGGCGATTGGGTTTTGAGCGTACGCAAGAGTGTCCGCATTCCGGACGAGACTGATAGACGTCCTGGAGCACAGGTAGAGGCTGAGCGACGAATTCTTGCAGGTCCAGATGGTCCAGGCCGTCGCTATCTTATTGCGAACGGTCGAAGTCTGGCTCCGAAGATCAAATCCGTACCGCCGGCCGTGCAATGCACGCCCATAGCAACCCGAAAGGACATCGAAACTCTCGTTGATCGAGTCAGGCATCTTCCCCCGGCTCCGAGCCCCATCATGGCCGACGATGCGTTCTGGGCTCAACCCGTAGAGTCAGACGATCCTGCCGACAAGTGGCAACATGGAGACTGATTGTTCCACGTGGAACACAATTGTTTTATATAAAAACTAAACATAGGGGTACGTCAAATGAGCGATATGGGAACAACTTCGGGCGACTATAGAAGTGGCACACTTGATCTTCTCCACGTATTATCGAAGGAGTATTGCTGTACTGAAATAGCGTGCGACTGTGAGCCAATCGCACGCTTCATGGAATCGCATCCAGATTTGGAAACTGCCAGCGACATTATGCTCGCATGGATCAATGAGGCTCCGCCAGAAGTGTAAGCTTCAGACTACTCCCAAAGTAAGTTGGTCTGAAAAGACCCAGAAGACGCTTGGTGTAAAATGTGTGACATTTTTCTGAGATTTCTCTTGTGTTCGTGTTTTTGCTGGCGCAGAGTATGACTATGAGCTTGGCACCTCAAACATCACTGCCATTTCATGGCCCGCACGGCCCACACATCGAGACGCCAAGCTCATTATGGTCCCGTGCGGGCCGCCATTTTGAAGGGAGACACGAAATGACCTTTACCGAATGGATCAAGCGGAACAAGGAACTGTGCGAGCAAGCTACGAAAGGGCCGTGGGTTGTGAAGTTCGACGGGAAGATCAAGCACCCGTCCGTTGCTGGTCCCGTGAAAGCCAACAAGATGAGAGACAAGGTTGCTCTATTCCCGATTATGGCT
>Ga0172380_10003313_pt1 | contig 22373 bp, 30 predicted proteins | sample Leawe162metaG_FD_119747 | JGI IMG/M metagenome (GOLD analysis project Ga0172380, IMG submission 119747) | Leachate microbial communities from a municipal landfill in Southern Ontario, Canada - Leachate well 162 metaG | ecosystem: Engineered > Solid waste > Landfill > Unclassified | place...
AGCCATGGGCCGAGTATCGTTGACTGAGTATCGTAATATGTCGTGCTTGCCGCCGTGATAATTGCCGGTCCCATCTGTCCACTTGAACCCGATGTCGTTATTACCCGATCTCCATAATGAGAAATCGTGATATTTCCCACGGCCTTCTTCTTATACGTGCTTCTCAGATATTTGATTGTGGACTTTCGCATCATGGGCGCTACGTTGTCCAAGACAAAATCTTTTGTCCAGAGATAAGAAGTAATATTCGCCTTTGAGTTCCAGTTATTGCCATTATTAAGGCGATAGACAAAACCATCTGTCCCACCTCCATAAGTGTAGCCCACTCCGTTTGTATCCCAGACCTGCCAACCCGATTGTAACGGATTAGCACCCGCAGCATTCTCCCTGTATATCTTTGTCCATTCCTTGTATTTGAGGGAATATTCCAACTCTGTATTTAAAGTAGTGGCTGACGCACCAGAAGCGATAAGGAGTTTATAACTTCTTGTCGAGGGGTCATACCATGCCACACTCTTGCTTTGCATTGTAGTGGGTATATAACGCGAATCATTAGGGTCAAAATAGCACTTGATATCATCCGATATAGGAACGATAGTTGCACCGTCTGACATGACCACGGCCTTGTCCGATTGCCAGATGGCTACGGTTCTTTTCACATCTGCTGATTCAGTCATTTCTGCACTGACCATCGAAAGAGGTGCGACACATCCGATGTTTGTTGACATCTTCTGCAAAACCCAATTAGAGGGATCGGTTCCCGAAAGTCGATAAGTTTCATTTCGCTTTGTAATAAGCATCTGCTCCACGGCGGTATTAGTATAGATATTGTAAATCACTGTCGCGGCGGTCAGTTCTTCCCTGTTTCCGAAGATGATCTCACCTGAATCATCGCCATTCATCAAATCGGGCGCATTGTAGGTTGAATAAGTAGCCTTATTCTTATCTCCTGATTTCTCGTTAAAGAGGAAGAGCCTATTCTGAAATGTTTCAGAGAATTTATGGGGCGGTACATCGTCAGGGAAGGCAATCCCGGTGATCTCCGAAACCTTGACATCGGCATCAAGATTTCCGGCGAATTGAATCTTGTAATAATAAAGGGGAAATTCGTCAGATATCGCTCTTTTAAATTCAGTCCCCTTTGTAGCTCCCTGGAAAGAAACAACGCCGCCTTTGCTGAAAGATGTTGTTGTGGTCAGGGTTCCATCGTTCGGCGCCCCTGCCAGTTCCCAGTTACTCCCGTTCCACTTACTGAGAGACATGGCAGTAGCCGCAGTCGCGTTTTCGCTGCCGGCGACAAAGGTAAAATTAATACCTTGCTGTGGGTTGAGGAAACCGAGATAAATTGCGTGCGTGGTTTGAAGACTTGAAAAATCAGCGTACGTTGATTGACTTCCATCATTTACCTGATTCGTATAGTCCTTGTATGTCGTGCCGTCATATTTCAGACATTTTACTGTATATTCTTCTATCCCGTCCCAAATGTTTTTGGCAGTTTGTATGGGCGCATCAACGGTTACATAATAGATAGAGGCCTGACCTGCCGTGAAATGAAATTGATACCAATATAAAGATAGTCCGTCAATGTATCTCGGCTTTGCGGCTCCGGTGGCGGTCCATGTTATTGTCCCGGTTTGTGCAAGGGTAGCCCCGGTGTCCGTGTTGTCTGTTATGGTTAATGGCGTCCATGACGTTCCCTGCCATTCGTCAACAAACATCGTTGATGCAGTCGTATTTCCAGAAGACACATAAAGTTTAACGCCTTGAAGTGGTCGCTTAGAACCTATTAAAAATGTATCGGAAGAATTGCCATATGCCTGAGTAACGGGAGTGAAGTTGCTTAACCATCGTGCCGTACCTTTTGATATTCTTAACTCGTCTATGTACCCGTTATGGAAATATCCTGTCCCTGCCGCTACTCCATAGCCGGAATAAAAAGAACCTGCAACATCCGGCAATGTGGTGGCGTCCGTGGCCGTCCCATAGGCTGTCCCATTAACGGTTATGGCCCATCCATTTGCCACGCCGCCCCATCCCCTGACTACCGCTATATGATACCATACATTTGTCGTCATGCCTGCCGAAGAACCGGTGTAAACAGGTCTTGTGAAGGCCCCTCCCCCCGTCCTTGTTTCCAAGTAAAGCATCGCGTCACCGCCGTCATTATATACATTTAACGACCAGTAATCGTTGACGCTTGCCACCTGCCCCAAAATACTCAGCCAGTTACCCACCGCAGGGAAGGAAGTAAATCTAACCCAGAAATCTATGGTAAATGTTCCAGAACCTAAATTAAAATCGGCATGATCGGCGGTAGATATTTTATCGTCCACGCCGTCTGTTTTGGCTGATGCCGTACCATATTTATAAACCGCCGTACTTAGTGAAGCGCCGGAATCGGCACTCATGACATGAGCTGATCCAGACGAGTCTGTTATGGAAAGAGAACCGTCTAAGCCATCCATATGCAACATTAATTTTGTATAGGTGTCTATTCCACCGTTCGCCATTAATGTCGCTACTTGATCGGATGTCTGACGAGTATTGTTTAAAATTGAAGAATAGTCATTTCCATTTACTATCAGGTATGTAACCGAAGACGAAGAGGTAACAAAACTGGTTGCTTCGAGTTCATTGCCACCCCAGACAAGGGTTTCCACTCCATTTGAGGCAACCATGTTCCCACCCGGAGCGGCCGAAAATCTCCAGATATCGCTTGCAACGGATGTCCATAAGGCCGTTGAAGAAAAGTTACCCTGACTCGGTATAGCCGTAGTATTCTGATAAAGCCTTCCCGTAGTCGGCGTCATGGAATCCGCAGAATAGATGATTACATGACTTTCCTGGGGTTGGTCCTTGTGAAAATGGAATCCATTTAAGATGTAGGGATAAGTCGAAGTCGAAGAAGAATTGATGACCGTATGGCCTGAAACGCCCTTGAAATGCTTCCCGTCTTTTCTAAGATTCTGGATGTCCTGAAGACCGTTATCATCAATTAGAAGTGCATCCTCTGACGGTTGCCATCTGCCAACAAAAGGAAACAGATACGGCGAAAGGTCCTCGGAACGAACCGGATTAAGACTAATCAGGGTTACGAGAACTATAAAGAGGGAAATGAGTTTTTTAATCATGGCAGAAATAATCCACTCCTTTGATTTTTAAACTGTTTCCACCAACTACGATTATATGTTTTAATGGCCTCTATCTGCATCTTGTAGAGACCAGGCCAGATGACCGCATTTTCAATCTGTATCTGTCCGTATTCCACGAGTCGGGCAATAGAACCTGTTATCAAAGCGTTATGAAATCTAAAGGGAAGTTGCGGAACATGCCCTACGTCAGACATTGGAGAAAGGTCCAACTCACCCCATACTCTGCCGTCATAGTTGTCATCAGGTAACGGATACCATATGAGGCGATCCGTCTTTGTTCCTCCTGTTGTGAAGTGTTGCTTGTGATAATGTCTTTCCGGTCTGGTCGTGGTGGCGGTGTCAAGCCATCTGGTTTCTTTTTCGATTTCCTTCAACTCAATGGCGTCCACAGAGCCGTTGTAATCCTGCCATGAGAATGAATGCACCTTGACAATGCTCTTTGAAAGAGTCACACCCCGATGATATGCGGTTCCGGCTGTGCCTACTGCCACGTATCCCGACGTATCAATGGCAGTTCCGTTAAGGTCATATAGTTCATAGGTATTTGCGGCTTTATTTGTAACTACGGCCATTCTATAATTTAGTTCCGTCATTCCGGTAACAACTCCGAACTGCACAACATCCCCATTGACGAAACCATGTGAGGCAGAAGTCACCACTCCCGGATTGGCTTTTGTTACACCTGTCAAGGCTGCGGAATCTTTTGTCTTAACATCGTCAAGCAATTCAAATAACCAGAACATCGGGTAAAGATCATCGCATACCATAACTTCATCAAGGTAGACCATGTTGACAACGACTTTAACCTGGTCTATCCTTGATTGTTGCGTATCCCCGATTGCAGACATGATGTTTTCGTAGATGTTTTTAAAAGTCAGATAATCAGCCATAGTTTATCCTTTCCCTTTCAATCAATCCGGCAATTATTATGATCAGAAATGCAGATGGAGATAGATGAATTGAACTGTTTCCGGCCATATTTATTACCGCGATAACAAACGCTGAAAACAGCATGCGATTTTTACGGTATATTGTGACGACATAACCCGTTAAGAGGGTTATCCCGACGATTCCAAACTGGTGCATACATTGAATCCATTCGGAGTGCATGGGGTGAGGGCGCGACCATGAGGCGGCAGGACCAAAACCAAAGACGGTTGTAAAGAGGCTTTTAAATGAAAGCCCTAAAGCCTCTTTCCACATATCAAATCTGTCATTGTAATGCGCTCCCCAAAATGGATGGTAGATGAATATGTAATAGAATCCGACAACGCAGATCATAAGCCATACCATTGTTGACATGAATGAAAACGCGCTAAAGTAGACCGCCGTTCCTATCAATGCAGGAATAAACGCCGATGTTGTTTTCGTTATATATAAGACGTAAAATATCAGAGGGATAAAATAAAACCATCCATACGGAACTCTCGTAACCTTAACCCCAAATATAGTCTGGTCACAAAAAACCGTCTTCCCCCTGAAAAAGAACGGTAGTGTGATTGCTATATAGGCGGCAAGGAAATTGTTATTGACAAGCGTTCCCGTCATTCTGGTGCCCTCTAAAAGAGGGACCGCATAAAAGAAGATATTGAGGAAATAGAGGAACGGATCGAAACCAAGATGTTGAGAAATTGCAATCCCGACCTGTAAAACCGTTGAAACACAGATCACATTATAAAATACTTCAAGCTTTATTTTACTTTTTACCAAGGCTACAAAGATGCTGACCCCGACCATAAAGTATATTGTTTCATCAAATGAATTAGCAACAATAGAAAAGGGCAACTCATACACGAATAGTTTATAAATAAATATGAATAGTTGCCATATCACCAGATAACCCATAAAAGCCACTATCCACCAATTTTCAATCATAGATGCCATAATGACCAATCCCGAAAGCATAAAGGCGATATGGTGACCTTTATGTAATATTCCAGTAGTCAGAAAACTAAACGGCACAAGAAGAAAACACAGAAGCAAAAGATTTTCTTTCTGAAATATATATTGTAATTTTTCTTTCATATTCCCAATCTCCCGGTTGATTAAGTGGGGCGAGGTTCCCACGCTCGCCCCTGTTAATTGTCAGTTATCGAATTTCCTCAAACCAATAGTGAATATACCCATAATAGGTCGCTCCTTCTGCGGAATTTGCCGTATAAGTAAGCGCCCTGTTGCTTGCCGCTGCCGTGATGAAATGCGTCAACCGCGACAATCCACCATTGATAGCTTTACCGCTGTCAGCACCCCCTAAACCTGTACCCGTCACGCCTGTGGCCAGGTATGTACCAAAGGTGGTCACCGGATAGTAATCCACGCAAGTGCCGGATGTTATAAAAGCGGCATCCATCGAAAATCCCGTTGAATCAATGCTCCGCCCACTGAGATAACCTGCCGCCGCCGTTGAATTTTCACCTGTGCCTACCTTAATTGTTGCACCAAGACCGGCCTTAATGACTTCTACGGTAACGTCATAGACCGCCAGAGATCCACTGGGAAGGTCTATACCGGTATCTGTCCGCGCTGTCGTTGTCTGGGTGTACCAGATGACACCGTGATGCCTTATATTCGGCCTTTCATCAATGATGATGGTATGGGTGTATTTGTCAAAATGTTTGACAATTTCGACACACCCTGTGTTGGTATCCACGACAAGCAAATCAACATACTTATCGTCCGTTGAATCGGTAGGATCAACCCGAAAAGCAACCCTCTTGTTGCAATAGGAAGACGAGGCAAAGTTTGTCGTAGTCACCGGATTTGAAAGAGAGGTCAACGCCTTGCTGTTGAATACATAAAGGGTTTCCCTTGTGTTACTGTCATGTGAGCGAACTTCAAAGGTGATTCCCGAAGTGATCTTGGTCAACCCCGGAGAACCGTCTTGATTAAATCCGCCAGTCCACTTATAAACGTCGGCGTACATATCCTGAAGTGCCGCCATAGCCGGAACAGCCATGAACAGCATCAGGAATGCGGCCACAAATACTATCAATCTTTTCTTCATTCTGTTACCTCCTGAATGAGTTAATTTAAGGGTCAAATTTTGTTAGGGCATTCCCGGCAACATTTCCTTTGCTATCTTCAACCTGCATCAGAATGTTTGCCGTATCCCATAAAGCCTCGTAGTTGGTGTCAGTTACAGTTCCATCGTCGTCAAGTTGATCCGTAAGAACATGGATAGATTTGACAAAGGCATAGAGAATATCGGGAAGCCATCCACTATTCACTCCCATGGGTGTGATGGTATGCGTTGTGTCCGCTCCTACAGAGTTCCCGTATTCGTCATAAACGCGCCATAAGTAATACGCGGTATAGGCGTTTGCTTCATACGTCGAAAGCGTCAGGGTGTCGGCATCGAGCTTTTCAGTCATAGTTTCCATCATGACAAATATTTGATAGAAACAGTTGACTATTGCCCGATTATCGATCCCTGTGGGACTTATGGTGAAAAAGGTATCTTCCTTCCCTGACAACGCATTCATGACGGTTTCGTTTCGGCTATTGGTTATAGATCCGTTGAAAATCGCCGTGAAACATAGAGACAGATATTCAGGCGTACCGCTTCCCCCGCCTTCTGGAACTCCTGCGTCTGCATCCAACTTTGTCAAAATCCCTTCGATGGAACTGACTACCGCGTAAAGACAATCAACGAGGTTTCTTTTACTAACCCCTGAAGGTTTAATTTGAACTTCGATGTTTGACATCTTTCACCTCGTTATAATTCTGTTGTGCCGTATTCGACTTCTTTCATTACTTCGGGTTGCTCCCCGGCCATAAGAGCATCCGCAGTCTTTTCCATTTCCTGTTGTGGCCTCATGAGATTCATGAAGCATTTTTTCAAACGAGTATCCTGCTTCGGATCGAGGAGCATGTACCGTTTGTCAACAACAATCCGTCCGGCATTCTTGCCTTTTGTCAGTGTAAAGATAATCTGGCTCCGAATATACGGATCAGGAACTAACGCACCGAAAAACACACCACTTGCAGTCTTGATCGGCGTTGAAAACTGGATGATCACATTCGGGACGCTATTACCGCCCAGAATGTCCATAACAGAACGGCTGTGATACGTTTTCCGATTCTTATTTGACGGGTCTTGATGAATGGGATCAGATAGATGATTGTGAAGAACCCAATCTGTCAACCTGAATTCCTTCTTTACAAACCCCATCTTGCCTGTTTTCTTACCCCGTTCTTCCATATCGATCTTAATCTTCTGAACCGGATACCCATCAAACGGATGTATCGCCTTTGCCGCACTTTCAGGTAGAACCTCAACCTTGATATTGCTGACATCGAGGCTGTCAAATTCTGCTTCTTCCTCTACCGCTGGTATTAATTTCCCCGCCTCTTCCACAGGATCACTTAACTGTTTATGTCTTGGCATTTTCAATCCCTCCCTTGGGATTTCCCGTAATTGGTAGGCGGACAAGGGGCCGGGAGTTGCCCCCTTTCGACTGAGACGATCAGTAACAGCCTATCCGCCACATGGTTCATTAGTTGTCACTCCGATACGTGTCATAGGCGATGTAACCGAGATCGTTTGAGTTCATGACCAGTTTTGTCACGCCCAGGATTGCGCCGATGCAGTACCCGGTTTTGTTCTGATAATCGAAAGTTTTTTCTTCCCAGATCTTCTTCTTTGAGTACGCAATGGCTCCGGCCATAATCCCCAGGAAAGAAGCCTGAGCGCCTGTAATGGCCCCGGTTCCCCATGTCGCTGAGGTGGATACTCTCGGATGTTCGTGCATGGGAACATTTCTATGTACTCCTAAAGCTCCTGAGAAAATCGGGTTATCGGTTCCTCTAACGGCTGCGTCCATTCGTGACTGATTCCACGATGCGTCACGTTCCATGAGGTCTGCCGCCTGATCGGGAGACATAACCATAATTCCCGGCACGTTCTTACCCTTGTAGGTAGGCCCCTGAATCAAAGGAGTTGCCTTTTTGGAATAGGTGACACACTTTGACACTCCGGCGAGGGTGAAATAATCCCCGGCTTCAATTGTTGCCGTGGTTGTCGCATCTCCGCCGTAAATGGTTTTTGTTGCCGATGTCTCAAGCGCGGTGAAAAGAAGTTGATCGATATACGCCCCATACCACCGGGCAAGTAATTCCTTCATCCACTTGCGCATTTCGAGCTGTGACCGCATTTCAGTTTCACGGCCTGCCGTTCGGATGGCCTGTCTGATCTGTGTAATGACAATCGCATCGTCATAGACATTCGGTGCGACTTCATTGCCTTCCATCGTGCTGTCATTGGCCACACCTGATCCGCTGATTTCCCTGATCTGGAAGACGTAAACGGTATCGCCATTGTTCCCTTCAAGTTCAGGCCGTTCCATAATCACATTATTCGGCCCCTGTCCTACAAGACCTTGACCGTAAAAGTAACTTTCGGTCTTGCCTTCTATAAAAGCGTCACGCGCCCACACTTTTCGTGCTACCGCGTCGCCTGTTGCTACACTCCACTCTGCACCCATAATGCTGCTCCTTTATTTTTAAGGAGACCCTTTCAAACAGTTATTTCCAATCAATCATTGGATGTTTTGCCCGGATACTCGCCGGTGCTTCTTTGAGGAATTTCGTCAACCCCTTGTCGTCAAGACTGTCGATGTGTTTATCAAGATCCTCAATCGACATCCGTGAAACCGTGTCCCACTCGGAAACCGTTGCACCACCATTCCCTGCATCGATGGAAGGAGGCCCGGTTCTTTGAAGTCCCTTAAGGGCATTTGCCGCGCCTTTCTCGCCTGCGGTCTTAATCAATCCTTCCCGATTCATCAGGAAATAGGCTTCATTGAAGGTCAAACCGAGACGATCATTCTTTATCTGCCAGTCAAGAACCTGTTGCCCAAGGAGAACAATCTTTGTACCCTGCTCCTTTGTCAGAGATTTCGTGTCCTCAACGCCAAAGAGTTCCTTGGCCATCGTAACTTCAAACTGACCGGCATCATTCGCCCGTCGTTGAACATCTTTTGCGGCTGTCTCTTCCTGTTTCCTGATTTCAGCATGTTGATTGTCTTTCCATGCGTTGAGCATCCGGGTTCCTTCATCCGGGTCAATCTGCATAACTTCTCGTAACGTATGACCGTCATATGCACCGCCCGTTACGTTTAAATCCAACACGTTGAAACCTTCTGGAATCTGTGTTGCAACAACCTTCTTTGGTTCCTGCGGCTTCCAACCTTCCGGCGCTTCTTCCGGATAGAGTTTGAAATATTCCTCTTGCCCTAACTGTTTTATTAAGGTCTGTTTCGTTTTAAGTTCTTCGTTTTCCTGTCTGAGAGTTTCAGCTTCTTTTCCTTCTCGGTAAATCTTGCCAAATCTCTTTTCAGGAATCTTCAACCCTTCGGCATCAGTGATATAAGTCCGTCCCTTTCTATCGGTTTCGATCTTAAACCCCTGTGCCTCAATGTCCTTCTTCTCATCCTCGGTAAGTTTCTCCGGTTCATCCTTGGTTTCGGTTGCCGCTGCTTCTACCGCTGGTTTCTCAGTTTCCTGTACGGGCTTTTCGGCTTCCAGGGTTCCAGCCCCTTCCGGTTGAACTTCCTCGGCCACTTCTTCAGACACGCTATCCCCCATCTGAATGGCGCGTTCCTCTTCCGTGATTACATCAGGTTCTACGTATGCTCCCATTTCTACCTTCCTTTCATGCAGGGTTTTTAGATTACCCAGAACTTATTAACGCAGGGTTTTGAAAAAACCCGGAAAACCAATAAAAAAGCCGACTCCATTTCTGGAAATCGGCTTTTGCCCTCATGTAACGATTGAGAATTAAGCTATTATATTTATTGCTTCTTTATTAAATCCTGTAATTTACGTTCAATACCCTTGAGAGCTTTCAGGATGACAATAATAACCTGTCTTTGTTGTTCGGTCATTTCCCCTGTCCTTTTACTGATTGCCCCTGCCGGATAGCGTCAAGTTCTTCCTGCCGCTGACGTTCCATCCTTTCGGTTATTTCATCTTTCTTAGGATCATCCGTATAATCAAGAACGGCCTTAACATCATAAATCCCAGCGTTTTTCATTTCAATCGCCATTCCCGCTTTAGCCATTCTGTTTGTTGGCTGTGTCGATCCTGCAACAATCTTAATGTCAATGTCTATCAGACTTGTCCTTTTTTCTTCCGGTATCCGCGTACCATCGGCACGTTCTCCTGACAGCATGGTCAACGCTTCTTCCCATTTCTGCTGAATTATAGAGGGTTCCGGTTGAATCGGTTGCCCGTTTTCGTCAAGTTTCTTATCTTTATCCGGTTGCCATGTCGTAAGTTCATCATCTTCAATCAATCGGCGCCACATGACACGAGGCCATACCATAAGCATCAAGGCAAACACAGCTTTACCTAACTTCACAAGAGCGGATTCAAAGGTAATAACGCCCGGGGAAGAAATCACGCCCACCATTTCCGTCAAAGACAAAACGGTTCTATGCGCCATATTAGACTGTCCGGGTTGAATCTTGCCCTGAATAATATCGTTGATCTGGTATTCATCGTGAATATCCTGTTTGTCGATCTGTTCGAGGTTGATCATTTCGGCCGATGAATTAACCGGCCCCAACTGAGATGGAGGCAACGACGCATCTTTGGACATTTCAATATAGTCGCCATGGACTTCATCTTTTACCCACTTGCACCCTTGAGGCAATATCTTTGTAGCGTCTGCGTTCTTTGAAGCGATATAGATTGACTGAATACGTCTTTTGTTGCGTGACCGGGTAAGTTCCAATGCCCTCGCCGTTTTACCTGTGGGATAACCTGAAAGAGTTTTGTCTTCCTGTAACGTGATAAGTGCCAGGACAGGAGCTCCCTCTGCATCAATACCTAATGGATTGACGGTCTTTGAAATCATCTTCTTTCCAACGATAATACGCTGAATACGTTTGGCAACAAGACGAGGCCAGACAAGGGCCTTAACTCCCATTGAATCCTCGGCCGTCTTTTTGTCAGGAGATAATGTCCATCCGTCTTTCTCAACATCCCCGTAGGATTTAAAAGTCTTTCTGGTATAACCGTAGGTCTGGCTTGCATCGGCTATCATTATCCAGATTTCCTTTTCCTTCTTGAACTCCCAGTCCTCAATCTCCCATACATTTTCAGGTTCCTTTTCTTCCGGCCCCTGTGGTTTATCGCCCGTCTGTGTTGCATAGGTATCGGTTCCCGTAACCTTATCCGGTACATTTTCGGAGTTTTCATCCTTCTTGAGTTCGGAGAAAATAAGGTCATTTTCTTTCAATCCCTCGTAAGTTTCGAGAGCATATGTCTTTGTAACCTGATGCGCCTTTCCAAAAGATACATCTGAATGATCGCGCTTTTTTGACTTTTTGAACTCTGCATAATAGGTTGTCGGATCTAAATCGCCTATGAGGATCTTGCCAAAGATACCCATGGAGGGGTCATGTTTGGCCTCAAGGACGGCGAGATTGCCTATATTCTTCTCTTTAATCAGATCATAAAGAGTTACCTGCCCTTCATTGCCATTTAATACTACATCCCATCCTCGCTTGGCTAATTCGGCAATATACAGGTCACCTGAACCGATAGGCATGAAATTAAGGCCTGGGGATTTGCTTGTAATGAGTGCTGATGCCGCTTGAATGTCCTTTGCTAAATCGTTGACGGCTATGGGGATCATGCCTTTCTTAATCATTTGATCCCGTTCTTTTGCCGTCCAGATTGTGTCTTTATCTTTGCCTTCTGGGTCGAGAGGATAAGCAGCATCCCAACAACGCTTCCTTATCCGTTCCCAATCCTTGCGGTCGGTGTCGTCAACAAGGTCACGTTTGATTCTACGATATACTTCAAGAACTTCGGGCCCTACGTCTGAGAGTTCCATTTTTTTGATGTCGATAGTTGAATCAGCCATTGCACCACAACTCCATATTAAACTCACCATTATTGTAGGGTGTGATATACTTATCGCCTGTTATTCCATCACCCAATAAAAGCATGGGGATCGATCCTTTGACATGTATTTTTGACGCCAACTCTTTTGCAATCTTCTCTAACTCATTGACACACTGCTCAAGGTAGGCGATTTCATTCTTACGCTTTTGGTACGATGTCATTGAATCACCAGGCCATCTTTAACATCCACGCCACCAATCATTGAAACAAGGTTTTTATTCTTCGGTGTCCAGAAGGCCACCATGAATCGCTGAGTCATTAACATGGCATCATCAGCAATGATCTTCACTCCTATTGGCCCCATTTGAGGCTCAAGGAATGCGGTATAAAGTGCTGTCTTGATCGAAACCAACTGTTTGACCGTCAATTCCTTGAGGTGATAGCCAGGAATTTTCAAGTAAACATACCGATCAAAGTAATGATTGAGTTCCAAGGGTGAACACGGCTTTACTTTATATCCTACCTGCACACCATCCACCGTGGTAACAAGGATCGCTTCCGGGTCTTTCTGTTTATAGATTCCATTCTGCAGAATGATATCACCTACATCATTTGGATGTTCAACCCTATCCCTCAACGCGATACACGCCTCCATAAGCTTTCTGTCTGTCGGCATGATCACCTTGCGCCTATCCTTGCGTTCCATGGGGCGAATGTATTTCTTGATTACTTTAGCCATTCTTAGACCCTCCCAAGTCTTATATCGTTAAGCCACCTCTTAGCCCACACTTGGTTAATTGTGGGATAACTCGGCAGATAAGGCCATTTCTTCGCCTTCTCCCTTGCCTGTGCCGCCCTTAACTTTTGCGGCGGAGTTTTTCTTTTTTGGTCATTTTATAACCTTTCTTACCACTATAAGAATCACCCACACCGGCAACAGCCAGTATTTCCTGCGATCCCTGAAGTATTTAAAAAGGTCTTTCATATGCCACCTTCCAAAAATAGAGTTATTGTCATATTATGATGCCCAAATCCCCGCCTTTTTACCTTCTTCCAGTTTATCGGCTCTCCATCCGGTAACAGGAGGAATGATCTTTTTTGGCCCTTCTCCCATAAATAATGACGCTTGTTCCATCAGACCATAACCAATAACGTCATCGTCGAATTTACCCACACCTTCTTCATGCGCTAATCTACCATTTGGATGGATAATGAAAATCGAACATTGATCTATAAGTATGGCATCGTACAACCGCCCTCGCATTCTCTTAAACCATTGCTTGAGATCGTTCGCCAGCTCATACTTCGCGTCTGGGGTTTCAGGCCATCCATATTGATGTGTCAAGCCACTACCTACAACATCAGGAACCATCCTGACATATTGATTGACTTTCTTCTTAATTAACTCCTTAACTGTCGTCTGTCCTGAGCCATTAACCTCAACGCACACGAGCGCTGTTTCCTTATCGAGTTTGAATTTTCTACCCTCTGAACGATCAATGTGATTGCCATAATACAGGCTCAACAACCTTAACTGCTCTGCCCAATCGACTGCATCAATACGATTACTACGTAGCTTTGCCACTGTCTCGTCTAATAGACGATCCTTAACAGGAGCCACCGAGTACGTGTTCCCCAATCCCTCTGAAACATCAGAACCGATTGCATAGCGTTTAGTATAGAAAACACCATCCCATTTCTTAATTAGATGATACGGATGTCGCCATACCTCAAGAGGTCCATGAATGTCAGGGATAAATTCAATTTCTTTTGTCTGCTTATCCTGCTTTAAGCGTCCCTTAACACCAGGAATCGGATTGTTATGACGTTTGAGAGCATCACCGAAATAGCCGCCACTTGCTGCCTCTAATGCTTCGGCTTCACTTTCTGGATATCGTTCTTTGATTTCGTGATCATCCATGCCAGCCATTTTAACCCGAGCCCTAAAATCTTTCGGTCTTGAAGGGTCTGCGTTCCACGCAAGAAAGATTCTCTTTGCGTCGTTTTTACCCTTCATCGAATCCGTATAATAGTCACGTGTCCATCCCCACCCTGCACCGGTCTTAAGACTATTGCTGATACTAATTATCTGGCCTCCTGCCTTTTGAATGCCAGGATATGAAGCGTTGTAAATCTCTCTAATAAGCCTATTCTTACACGTTTCATCAAGAATTAATCTATTAGGTGTCTTCCCCTGCCCTCCCATTTCGGTTGTGGGTAAAGACTTAAACGTACTAACAAGATTATTAATATGCTGAAACTCAAGAACTGATTTAGTGCGTGTCTTGATGGGTGGATACAGCCAAGGGGGAAGTCGGTCAAGAATAAAATAAACACGTTGCAATAATTCTTGCGACATGTCCTCATTAACGGAAATGGCTACTGTTAAATCAAGAGGGTTTCTTATTTCTTGCCACAATGGATATGCACAGCCAGCCAACCACGTGAGGCCCACCTGTTGAGTTTTTAAAATAATGATAAGTTTTTCATTTATAATGATTTGTAATATTTCTCGTTGCTTTGGCCATAACTCAAGCTTTAAATCAGTATGATTTTCCTTATCCTCAATCCAGACATACTCATCAAGGAAATATTCAAACGAATGCCATACCTTCCGGCATTCTTCAATTTGATAGGAAATCTCATCTCTTGCTGTGTTCATCCCGTGAACGCCCCTCTACGATTGCTTAGGTTGAGACTTCTTAACCGTGCTCTTATCTTCCTTCACCGCTTTTTGTACCGGCTGCGATAAATGCGAGGCCACCGCTGCCATGATGGAACCGGAGTGGTTGACATCGATCTTTTTCTTCTCACAGGGTTTCATGTCATGAATGATAATACCCATGCCGGCAGCTTCTAACCTATGACCGTGATCAATCAGGGGTTCTGAGTATGACCACTTTCCCCGATCCTTGTCATAGTTCGTCTTAACTTCGGTTGCATCCAACCCCTCAGAAATCCTCGTAAGTATGCGTCTTGTGGTAAGTTTAACTTGTCGGGCCTGCTCTAAAACCTTCTTGCGTGCAATTTTGGCCGCTTCTGCGCCTATTTCTTCATTGGTCTTCATTGTATGGAGATTATTTCAGATAAAAAGAGATTTTGAAAGATACCCTATGAGTGACAGAGGGGGTATTTATGGGGACAGGTGATTTTTAAGCTTATCAAAATAGATTAACCATTGATCTAATTCGTAAGGCAGACATGCGGGGGTTCCGCCGGGCAAATAATGAACTGGTAATGAATACTTTTTTTTATACCGTTTACATGTCCGTATATGTAATCCTACATACTTAGCAATCTCTTTCCACCCTGTTAGCCATCCGTCAATATTCGTCATTCTTTATGGTCCTCAATCGTAATCTTAACAACCTTGCGCCTATTTGCCAGAATAGCGAGTGCCGCGACGTCCTGCTCCCTCGATTCAAACACATCAATCTGTAGCCTGAACCCTCCCTCAATCTTAAGATTCTTATATCCTGATATTTGAGCAATAATTTGAAGTTTTTCAGTCATTTCATTTCCACCCATTCCGCCCCGTTCCAATATTTTTGTTTTGATGTCCAAGTCGCTGTAGATGATGCGGAATATAAAATAGCTCCATGTTGTACGTTTTTTCCAGCAACTCTATAATAAGCATATCCGCCGCAGCAGTGTCTCTTTCTTACCCTTTCAACCATATCGGAGCTAATCCCGATAGAGGTTTTAGCCGCTTCTTTAATCTGCTTTTCTTCACTCTCTTTTATGCTCCATTCATTAAAAACACATAGCACCGTAATTAATAGAACCCCACAAACAATGGTTATAAACACCTTCCATTGTTTTCTCGGCTTTATTGGATCTGGTTTATATATTTCCATTTTTATCTTATCCATTGAATTGTTCTACAATCAGGGCATGCCAACAAATCAACGCTTCCCCTATGGATTAATTCTTTTTTTATGAGGCTGTATTCCCTACACACAAGATAAGATTGTCCAGATGGACTCGTAACTTTAATACGACTCCATTTATCTATACTTGCCCGATATCCACATGACCGGCACCAAATAAAATTATCGTCCATTAATGCTACTATAGGTTTGTCCATTTCTACCCTCCCCACAACATAGCCCATGTTGATTTATTCATTGCCCTTCCAACACGGTATAAAATCGAACTTTGATTTATTCAGTGTATTCTACTTCCATTTCTACCTTAAAATTATCTAAATCGCCGTTAAATTTATTAAATACTATACTTGGATGAACATTATATTTATTGGCTAATCTATTACAAAAATTAGTATGAGCCTGTTTTTCACTATAAGCATGAGTTCTCATGATATAGATTTCACGATTCATATTATAGATGCCTTTAAAAAGGTGTTTTGGCTTCATCTTTTACCCAACGACCTTCACCACTTATTTTAAAATTAGCGCCACCACCGAGTTTAAAATTACAATACATTCCATCTGGATTTATAAATGTTCTCCATATCTTCCCTTTAACTATTTTTGCCCTTCCTGGGGATAGAGAAATATAAAGTCTCGCAAGGTTCTTTGTCCCGGCGCCTCCTACAGCTTCATCCCTCCCGGCTGGTTTCTGGATCGCTATAACAACAATTCCTTTATTGAGTTTATCGCGGATTGTGCGAATCAATCCCGACACCTCATAAAAATCTTTATGCACTTCTAAGTAGTCAATAATATTTACTTCATCTGGCATGATAACTTCATTAAAGTTTGTGACACGTTCAATAAATCTCACGGATTTCCATTCTTCAAGAGGACGATTAAAGTTTTTCAACCTAACTTTCAATTCAACATCTTCCATTTCTGATGAAAAGTAATTTACCTTAAAATCATCTTTGTATTTCTTAGCAACATTAAGCATATATGCAGTTTTACCAGAATTACTTTCCCCTGCAATAATTACTACACTCCTTGGATAGATATTTACAAGCTCATGAGTATTTAAGGGACATCGCCATTCAAAGGGAGTATCATCAGCATTTATGAAATCAATATCGTTTGTATGACCATTCAAATATCGGTACATTCCAGAGCGGTTTCTATCCGGTTCAAGCGTTCCCTTTTTGACTAATCTTTGAAATGCCATCCGACACGCGGCCTTCTCTTCTTTGGTCTTTAAACTCAAATCTGAGTAACAAGTGAGTAACGAAACGAGTAACGACGAGTAACAAGCCTCGTTACTTGCGTTACTTAATAACCAGTTTTCGACCTCAGTTTGTATAGATCGCTTCTTTTTATTCTCCCCTAAAATGTGCAATTCGTAGTATTCAGAAACGTCCTCAAGAAGCTTTTCTTCATCATATTCTAACCCCGACACTTCGTGTAAAAGCTTTTGAACTTCGGTAGTTTGCTCAATAGTGGCATTACCTCTTAACATTGCCATGAGTGTCATATACCGGAACACAGGATCGTTATTTTTGAATGGGTTTTTATCCACGGTTACTCCGGTTACTTGTGTCACTTATGTTACGCGCATAGAAAGTATATATGTATTTAATATTCTCTTTACATATTAACTCACGTAATTTTATATTAATAGGAAATCGCATATTATTTTAATTCCGTTTTCGTATTCATCAGGTGATAAAATTTGACGGCATAGTTTCTTTTTCATGCGTTCGTATTTTGTCCACTTTATGAGAGAAGATTCAATATTGTGACAGTCGTCACAGAGGGTTTGAAGATCATCATTGTCGTATTCCCATGGTTCATGACCATCAATGTATTGAAGATGATGCACCTGATTTCCTGGGTCTCCACATTTCTGGCAAGTGTTTTTATCTCGGTAGAGGATTTCACTTCTTTTAGATTGCCATCGTGGATCTTTGAGACTGTCTCGGTAGGACATTACTTATACCTCAAACAAAAAAGGGAGCTTACCAGAAGGGCGTGACGGGGATGAACCGTTCGGGGCCTCACGACTCCCGACCTCTGATAAACTCCCTTTAAAATTTGAAATAGTTGTATTCTCATCTTTTCACGCTATCTACCTTCTACAACTTTCCCCACTTAAATCAAGGGGTATTTAGTTATTTTCGACGGATTTCTCTAAAATCTTTTTCCCGCAGCCATGACAATAGGTAATGAGATTTTCTTTTAAGGTTCCATCGATCAAGCAATAGTCATTGCCACAAGAAGTTATAAAATAATCATAGTTGCCATCATAGACCCATTCACATATACCATTTTCCGCCTCAGCCAACTTTTCCTTGAGCATGTTAATCTCAATCTGCTTATCTGCCTGATCGACAATGCAGGAGCGCAGATACTTGATTTCTTTCCCGGCCTTAATGCTGAGCTGCTTAAGGTTAGAGATTTCGGCAATGAGTATTCTAATGTCTTCAACGGCGGTTTGTATAGTATCACAATCTAATTTAATTGGTTCTGACCAATATTTTTCTATATCTTTAATTGGTCTGACCTTTTTCATTTCTTCTAACTCCATTTTCTCCCCCTTAGAACGTCACCATAATTACGGTTCTCGGTTCATGGTCGTATATTTTCTCAGCATAAAGACAGGACACTTGCCCGTCATCGTGCCATAGTTCACCATTCAGGCAATCCTTGACGAATTTGACAAGATTATCAAGGTCAGGTTTCTTTGTGTGTTCGTGCATGATCTTTTTTTTCGGCGTGCTTTTTGGTATCGGCATGAAGAATTGACAATGAAGTGTTACCGGAACACCTTCAGGGATTGCCTCTTTAATCTGACTCCGTGCCGTTAAAATCCACTTTCCTTCCTCGGTCTGTTGGTCATTGTACGTAACAACAAACTTGCCTCTACGGGCAAACCTCGGACGTTTTTTGGCTATTGGCTTACCAGGGATCGTTATAGTTGTCTGATTCATTATACTGCCCTCTGCGCCCGTTCTCCGTTCCGGCAATGGTTTAGGCACGTAAAGGAACAATATACCAATTCAGAGCATGCACCCTCTCTTGTTAAACGCGCCCTTAATGGACATGAAATTATTTTGGGTATGGCGAAAAGGTCCGGCTGTGATTCGTTGATGGTGTGCTTATATTTTACCTTATGCTTTTCTGGTGGTTCTGGCTTTGGTTCCAGATCAAAGCCCATGTCATAATTGACGATAGTTCCATCACCGTTTGAATCAAGATTAATGCCGATGGATATTTTAAATCCATTGCCGACTTTCTGGAAAGCAAAAGTCATGCTTTCACGATTTTCGAGTAGTAATCCTTCAATATCTCCCGCGACAATCTGCAACAAACTCTCTGTAATTTCTTTCATAATCTCCCCCTTAATATATTTAAAATTTTCGTATCCCTGGCGAGTAATGCCTTAAACTCTTCTTCGGTGACGTTCATTTTATTGCTTTTTTAGAACTCTGGAATTTATTTCCATTCATCCAGGGTTTTGGTGAGCCACTTACGCAGCCGGTACCGCCATCAAAACCTTTCCCGGAACCTTTACAGTTAAGGCAGGGGATTAATCCTCTGTGTCGTAATTTTATAGAGCCTGTACCTCTGCACCATATACACTTTTTCGTGGTCTCCACCCCAACTTCCGTGTAGCTCATCTTCCATTTCCTATTGAACTTATTAAAGGATAATTACGGTGGGATTGACGAAAAACAACAACTATATTTGCATGATTTGCCCTACCGTTAAAATGCAGACGATCTTTAATAAATCTGATTTCAAAAGCCTTGAGGCAAAATTCATGGAACCATTTTGTGTCTGTTGATGCTCTCAAGAGGGCTACTACGATACTACCGACCAGTGATGCGTTATATGCTTTTTCGACCCATTTATAGACATTAACGCCCCTTCCATAAGGCGGGTTCATCCAACAAATATTACTTGTCCAGTCTTGTTTTAAGCCATCGATCTCCATCGTAAAAAACCGTTCACACTTTGCCGTTTCAGGAAGCGCACACACATCAAGCGTGAAATGAAATTCGTCATCAAGGATCTTAAAAAAAGATTGTGGAGTTTCGTAATTATTATTCGTCATGGCCTCCACCCCATATCTGGCGTTTCAAAGTCCGTTTTCCAACCGCTTAGCTTTTTACAGTCAGGGCAAACCCGATTGTGGGGCCCCTCTGACATAAAGTAATGTTCACCCGGTTCTGTTCGTAGACATTTCATTCTTATCAATTCCGGTTTCTTCTTGGCAACACGTTCCTTTCCGTACTCGCCGTTAAAGAAATGATTCGCATAGTCATGGCTACACTTACAAATTCTCGCTGCTTCTGCGGTATTCGTTACGCCTGAGTCCTTGCATTTTTGTAGTTTGGCTTGGAGTGGGGTCATGGCAACAACCTTTTTAGATTCGATTTCAGCCTGACTTCGGTAAATTTAGATAGTTCGGAAATTAAGGCTTTGATTTTCTCGGGGGATGGTTCTGGTAAATTATGCTTTTTACTATCTGCCCCGATGTTCACAAATTCTGGTTTGATTTGAGCAATCCAAGACGTAAGGATATCAATGTCGAAATTAAAAATAGGTTCAATGGTAACGAATTTTCGGCCTTGGATCTTGACCATTTCCTTAGCTCTTTGTATTGTTTCTGGTGCTACACTCCATCCTAAATAATGACGGTTTGTCTCAATCGTAGTTCCAACTATATTCTTCTCTGGCCATCTTAGTACACCGATATAGAACATTCTTTCTGGATTCTTAGACTGAAAAACATATGTATTCTCTGGATATTCCTTGCAACGGCGAATTATCTTGTGGATAAACTCTTGAGGTACTTCCTGTGCAAACAGATCATTCTGAGCGCAGACAAACCATGTGTTTCCCTTTCCGAGCGGCTTTTTCATGGCATTTTCGTCAAGTCGTAATTCACCTGAATATTTTTTCTTACAAGATGGACGAAACATGATACTTTTAGTCGAACAATAAACACATTTATGAGGGCATTCACCAGCAAGAGGATTCCATGGCATTACCCAATCATACATATTTCCTTTCGTCTTATTCATTTTGCCTCGCTTTCGGGGGTTATAAATCAAGAGAAAATAAATATAGTGAGATTCCCATCAACACAAACCATTCACTTAAACCAACATTCCACCCCAACGTATCAGTTAATACTCCCCTAAGGGAATACCCTATTGTAACTCCCAAAAAGAGAGTATAATTTTTCACCTTCCCTCCCTCTCCACCGCCCTGTTAAGGTGCGGATATTTTTGATACTCTTGATAATTGTCGTAAACAAATAGGCATCCGTAATAGATCAATATTACCAGTAGCATCCCGATTATCGTCAGTTTGATTAAGTCGCGGAGGGTCATTTCGGTTGCATACCTCGCCAGTTATTATATCGTTGAATTGTATCAAGAGAAGGTTTTCCCTCAAGGATTTCATCACACCTTTTGACACAGGCGTTATAAAGAGATTGTGCTTTATCTAATTCTTTTGCAGCACCTTGAAGTCGCATTTCTGCCCATTTTAACATTTTCTCATCCATCTCTCGCCTCAGTCGGTTAGTGGTTATTAAAATAAAATGATTTTACGATTCCTCAAAATTTCAGCAAGGTTTAAAACTACTTGCCCCGGAGGTTCTGTAAATCCTCTTTCGTATTTGCACAAATTGACTTGGCTTATTTTCAATAAGGTTGCCAATTCTTTTTGCCTTAGACCGAGCCCTTTGCGAGCTTTGTTAAAAAATGTAGTAGTTTTCATGGGACATATCGTAACTTTTTTTATTATTCTTGTAAAGAAAAATCTCGTATTATTTTTATATTTCATAATACAATAGATAAATAAATGAAATTATTATCAATCTTTTTTCTAAATATTTCTTGACAAGAAATCGGGATCATGAGACTATATACCCAACAAACGGAAAGGGAGTCATCATGACCACACCAAACGACATTGAAATATTAATCCATTGTCATTGCAGGCCAGAAGTTCACCCACGTATTGATGCACCGGCAGTTCAGGAAACAATGAAGCGATTTATTGTAGATGGCATTATTGAACAATACAAAACGGAAAAGTATTTTATCACCACCGAAAAAGGAGATGCATGGTTAAAACTTATATTGCAGGTTCCGTATCCTAAGCAAGCGTGGGTTGATAGCAATAATAAGATTATAGAGTAACGAAACGGAAAGGATGGAAGATGAAAGAAATAATCATTAATACACAGAAAGAAATGGATGCTGTTGATGTTAATTTTGACGGAATCATAAAAATCATGGGATTAAGCGTCGCAATAAACTTGCGATATAAATATCGCGTGGAGGCAAGGGGAAATAGCTCCGTGGTGGCAAGGGGAAATAGCTCCGTGGTGGCAAGGGGAAATAGCTCCGTGGAGGCATGGGAAAATAGCTCCGTGGAGGCAAGGGGAAATAGCTCCGTGGTGGCAAGGGGAAATAGCTCC
>Ga0172380_10003314_pt1 | contig 22368 bp, 25 predicted proteins | sample Leawe162metaG_FD_119747 | JGI IMG/M metagenome (GOLD analysis project Ga0172380, IMG submission 119747) | Leachate microbial communities from a municipal landfill in Southern Ontario, Canada - Leachate well 162 metaG | ecosystem: Engineered > Solid waste > Landfill > Unclassified | place...
ATGGCGGTATGACTGTCTGGGCATCGAGCAATCAGTAACAACCGACCGCTTCCAGGAAGTGAAATCTCACAGGCCGCTTTTCGGCAATGAATTGTGGAAGGCGACGGTCGCATCGGTGCCCATAACGGCCGTCGCGGTTTCCCGATAGCAGCCAGTCAGCGAAACGCAGGCTATGCGAACTAGGATGCTCCGGTGCGGTCATTGACGACCCCACGCTGCCGGCCAGAAGCGGCCGATCGGGGTTGCCATCCAATTCCAATAGCTGAGACACCCTCAATTTCAGTTGAATGCCCGCTCTTCGGCGAGCAATTTGACATCTACACTGCCTCTACTTGGTGCGATCATGTCTGAGCTGCCCGTAAGCCGGATAATGAAGGTCCAACCGACTCTGCATAGAGGCGCGCCATGGAATGGCCTGAGATAGAGCTGACGATTGAGCCTCATCCGCAAGGTGCCTTAGTCACCGATGCGAAAGTTTGTGAAGTATCGAAAGATGAGTGTTGCTACCTGCTTCGGGGATGGGATCTTCGGGCTGCCAACCATCGGGATGAACTAACCCGCTTTGTCGATGCGTGCATTTCGAGAGGATTCCATTGGGCCTTACAGCAGGGCCATCCTGATAACAGGGGGCGCGGAGAGAACGGAGAGACTCGCCGATATCTTTCATTTGGCCGTTCTTACCGGCCCCAGCCTGCATGGGATGTGGTTGTAAACAATCCTGGTGGCCGCTGGTACGTCATCGAGGAACGACACGCAGACTGCTTAACCAGAAATGGCATCCCGTATGATTTTGAGCAAGGAGGCGGCCGCAATCCGAGGGTTGAGCGAGCCCTTCTGACCAAGGCCCTGGATGCAATCCTAGAATCCGCAGAGGCTGGCGACAATAGTGAGTCCCGCGCAAATCAGGCACAGAAACAGATTGAAGAGGATACGACCCTCAATCCGACCGAGAAGGAAGACCTAATTCGGGCGCGCGAGGTCAAGGTGTTTTTCGAAGGCGGGTGATGGGCATAGAACCCTATTGTCGCCTTACCGGGGTCAGTGATGCTCGCTTCTTGCGGGCGAGCCATATCAAACCGTGGGCCGACTCGGACAATCGAGAGCGTCTGGATTGCCATAATGGGCTGATGCTCTCGCCGCATGTTGATCATCTTTTTGATGGAGGCTACATCTGCTTTGAGCAGAATGGCCATGTGCTCGTAGCGTCAGATATCGATTCAGTTCTGGATGATTGGGCGCTGCCCATCGAAGCAATTGGCGCCCCGTTCTCTGGGGAGCAAGAACACTATTTGGCCTACCACCGAACCCATTGCTTCCGCGGGCGATAGCACCGGTTGCCAGAGTCAGAAAACGCCATCCGAACGCTACGATGGAGAAGGTCCGCAGTGGGCACCGAGTACGCGGTGACGACCGGCCGCTTCCAGGAAGCGAAATCACAGGCCGCTTTTCGGCAATCAATCTTGGAAGGCGACGGTCGCATCGGTGCCCATAACGGCCGTTGCGGTTTGCCGATAGCGGCCAGTCTGCCAAACCCAGGTTCTGCGAACTGGGATGCTCCGAAGCGGCCAGATGACGATCTCACCTTCTCGGCCATGACCAGCCATTCGAGGCAGGCTCCCAAATTCAATAATTAAGGCGTCCTCTGCCCTGACACAGTGTCCGGTATTCGGCCAGCAAATTGCGCGGGCACTGCCTCGCCCCGGCCAATATAAGAGTCAGTCACATTACTCCTCCATTGTGACTTTCGCTTGGGGTGATTTCTCCGAAGCCATCATTCATTCGGAACCAGCAAAATTCCGAACAAACTTCAGCAGTGCAAAACCTGCAGGAATGAGTCGGTTTTAGGAGACTTTCCGCCCAGTGAGGTGTTTCACGAGGCCAGGTAGTTCATCGAAGCCATGAGCGTTGGGTTGCGTTCAAGCGACCCATTGGGGCCTGGCGGCTCGGTGCGTCGACGTTGGCAACCAGACTTTCGCGCGCTGCAATCAATTCCGTGCGCTGGCGCGCATTGCCCAGTTACGAATACCCGCTGCTGCCAGGGCCAATAGCGTTGCGGCAAGAAGGGTCGGTTAGCTTCATCTGCCACCCCTGAAACACGTGGCTTCTGCAAGGAGTTCTTGATCAAACCTGAGTTCTAGAATAAGATAGTAATTAATTACTTACTTTTTGACTTGCGATGTCTATTGAACCGAGACCGAAGAACCTGCCCGCAGACCAGCGCCGGGCCGTCACCGTGGAAGCCGTTATCGAACTGACGGCCGAGCAGAATCCGGGCGACATCACTACCGCCGCAATTGCCCAGCGAATGAATCTCACGCAGGGCGCGCTGTTCCGTCACTTTCCCAGCAAGGATGCGATCTGGCAGGCGGTCATGGAGTGGGTGGCCGAGCGCCTGCTGCAGCGGGTGGATCGTGCCATTCAAGGCGTGGATTCGCCGCTGCAGGCACTGGAAGCCGTGTTCATGGCCCACATCGAATTTGTCGTTGCGCACCCCGGCGTGCCGCGCCTGCTGTTCGGCGAGTTGCAGCGCGCCGAGGACACTCCCGCCAAACGCATGGCGCGCACCCTGATTGGCGCCTATAGAGAACGCCTGCGCGGGCTGATCGATACGGGGAAAGCACGCGGCGAAGTGGCGCCGGATGTCGAAACTGCAGCGGCCGTCATCGCCTTCATCGGCAGCATCCAGGGCCTGGTCATGCAATCGCTGCTGAGCGGCAAGGCCGGGCAAATGCGCGCCGACGCGCCGGGTGCCTTCGCCATTTACCGTCGCGGAATCAGGAGCATCACATGAAGTCCGCACGCATACTTGAATGGCTGCCCATTGCCGCCATCGCTTTCGGCGTCCTCACCGTGCTGAGCGGTGGCCGCGCATTGTTCAGCGGCATGGAGGTGCGCGCCGAGCTGGGCAACATCGTGCCCTTCGTGCTCTGGTTCAACTTCCTGGCCGGCTTTGTCTATGTCCTCGCCGGGTCGGCGCTGCTACTGGCCAAACGCTGGGCCGCCCCGCTGGCCTTGTTCCTGGCCGTGTCGACGGTTCTTGTCTTCCTGGCCTTTGCGGTGCACATCGCCACCGGCGGCGCGTTTGAAGCACGCACCGTCGGCGCCATGTCGCTGCGCTCGCTGTTCTGGATCGCGGTCGCGCTGGTTGCCCTGCGCGCCATGACGGCGAGTGCGGCGGGGAGCAAGCTGCGATGAAATTCTCCTTCGATCGTCGCACCACCCTCATCGCTGCCGCCGTCGTGCTGGTAGCCACTCTGGTGCTGTTCGTCGCGCGCAGCGGGCCGCTGGCGTCGATGCGCGTCACCGTCGCGCCGGCCGCGCGGGCCGATCTGGCGCCCTTGCTGTTCGGCATCGGCGTGGTTGAAGCGCGGCGCAGCTATCTGGTCGGCCCCACCACGGCCGGGCGCGTGCGCCACGTCGCCGTGGATGTCGGCGAAGTCGTGAAGGCCGGCCAATTGCTGTCGGAGATGGACCCGGTCGACCTCGATCAGCGCCTTGCCGCAACCAGCGCGGCCGCCAGGCGCGCGAAGAATGCTGTCGATACGGCGGCGGCGCAACTCGCCGACAGCGTCGCCCGACGCGAGGTGGCCGCCGCCAATGCGCGCCGCTATGAGGAATTAGGCCGCAAGGGTTTCGTCAGTTCCAGCGTGACCGAGGGCAAGACGCAGGAGATGAATTCCGCGTCGGCCCAGTTTGCCGCCGCTGAAGCCGCGCTGGCCGGCGCTCGCCAGGACCTCGCACGCCTCGACGCAGAACGCGCCGGCGCGCAACAGCAGCGCAGCAACCTGCGTCTGCTGGCGCCGGCCGACGGCTTGGTGACCGCGCGCGACGCCGAGCCGGGCTCGACCGTGGTCGCCGGACAGGCCGTCGTGCGGCTGGTAGCAGCCGACAGCCTGTGGCTGAAAATGCGCCTCGATCAGAATCGTTCGGCCGGCCTGCAAGTGGGCCTCCCGGCTGAGATCGTGTTGCGCTCGCGGCCGGGCCAGGCGCTGCCCGGCAAGGTCGCGCGCATCGAAATGCTCGGCGACAGCGTGACCGAAGAGCGCATCGCCCAAGTGGCCTTCGACACGCCGCCGAAGGATGTGTCCATCGGCGAAATGAGCGAAATCACCTTGCGCCCGCCGGGCGTCAAACAGGCGCTGGCCGTGCCCGGCGCAGCATTGCGCCTGCACGGCGGCAAGACCGGCGTCTGGCGTCTGGCTGCCGGCAAGCCGGGTTTTGTCGCGGTCAAGACGGGCACCAGCGGCGCCGACGGCAGGGTGCAGATCCTCGACGGCCTCAAGGAGGGCGATGTAGTGATCGTGTACAGCGAAGGGGAACTGACCGCGGACAGCCGCATCAAGGTGGTTTCCACCCTCACGGGTTCGTGAGACCGTCATGATCAGCCTCGCCGGCCGCGACATCCTGCATTCCTGGGGCAAGTTCGTCCTCACCGGGGTCGGGCTGGGCCTGCTGATCGGCGCCACTTTGACCATGGCCGGCGTCTATCGGGGCATGGTCGATGACGCGCGGGTACTGCTGACGAACAGCGGCGCCGACATCTGGGTGGTGCAGAAGGACACCCAGGGACCGTATGCCGAGTCGTCGAGCATCCGCGACGACGTGTATCGCGGCCTGCTCGGCATGCCCGGCGTGGCGCAGGCGGCCAACGTTACCTACCTGACCATGCAGGTGCGCCATGGCGCCCGCGAGAGTCGCACTATGGTGGTCGGCTTCGAACAGGGGCAGCCCGGCGAGCCGGGCTATCTGGTGGCAGGACGACGCCTGCTGCGCGGCCACTTCGAGGCCATCGCCGACGTCAAGACCGGTTTCAAGCTCGGCGAACGCATCCGCATCCGCCGCCACGATTACGAAGTGGTCGGCCTGACGCGGCGCATGGTGTCCTCCGGCGGCGACCCGATGGTCTTCATCCCGCTCAAGGACGCGCAGGAGGCTCAGTTCCTCAAAGACAACGACGCAATCATCGCCGACCGCGCACGCACAGAGGCCAACCCCGCCCTGAACCGCCCCGGCGTGCCCGGCCTGCTCGACGCGGTGACGGCGTCGCAGACCATCAATCACAGCGTCAATGCGGTGCTGGTAAAAGTCGGCGCCGGCGACACGGCGGCAAACGTGGCACAGGAGATCCGCCGCTGGAAACACGTTCAGGCATATACCCGCGAGCAGATGGAAGAAATCCTGATCGAAAAGCTGGTCGCTACATCGGCCAAGCAGATCGGCATGTTCCTCGCCATCCTCACCGTGGTCAGCGCGGCCATCGTCGCCTTCATCATCTACACCATGACGCTGGGCAAGATTCGCGAAATCGCGGTGCTGAAACTGATCGGCACGCGCAACCGCACCATCGCCGGCATGATTCTGCAACAGGCGCTCGGCCTCGGCCTGATCGGTTTCATCGTCGGCAAGATTTCCGCCACGCTGTGGGCGCCGGCATTTCCCAAGTATGTGCTGTTGGAGACGGCGGACGCCATGCGCGCCCTGGCCATCGTCATGGTGGTCTGCGCGCTGGCCAGCACGCTGGCGATTCGCGCGGCGCTGAAGGTCGATCCGGCCACGGCGATCGGGGGCTGAGATGGATGACGGAATTCACATCGAAGGACTCAGCAAGCGCTACGGCGCGGGCGACACCGCCGTCGATGCGTTGAAGGACGTCAACATGCGCATCGCTCCCGGCGAGGTGGTCGGCCTGGTCGGTCCCAGCGGATCGGGCAAGACTACGCTGCTCAAATGCCTCGGTGCGGTGATCGAACCGACGCGCGGCCGCATGACCCTCGGAAGCGAAGTGATCTACGACAGTGAGCAGGGCGGCTGGAAAACGCCGGATCTGCGTGCACTGCGGCGCGATCGCATCGGCTTCGTCTTCCAAGCGCCTTACCTGATTCCCTTCCTCGATGTCACCGACAATGTCGCCCTGCTGCCGATGCTGGCGGGGCGCACGAACAGTGCGTCCCGGGCGCGGGCGCTGGAACTGCTGCAGGCGCTCGATGTCGCGCATCGCGCAGGCGCGCAGCCGAGCGAACTCTCCGGCGGCGAACAGCAGCGCGTCTCGATCGCCCGCGCGCTAGCCAATCAGCCGCCGGTGATCCTCGCCGACGAACCCACTGCGCCGCTCGACAGCGAGCGGGCGCTGGCCGTGGTGCGCATCCTCAACCAGATGGCCAGCCAATACCAGACTGCGATCATCGTCGTCACCCACGACGAAAAGATCATTCCTACCTTCAAGCGGATTTACCACATCCGCGACGGAAGGACGGTGGAAGAGGCGGGGGAAGGACGCGAGATTTCGTGAATAAGCGTCGGCATCACAGTCCTGCTGCCGCTTGATTCAAGGTTCAACGATCACTACCAGGCGACTGCAGAGGATCAACGGCGGCTTTGGAGAAACATGGTCAGCAGCTGCTTCTGGCCGAGTGTACGCACCCAGCATCCAATCCGAAAACCGCCCTTCGCCCAGAAGTAGAACAATCAGACTCCGATCAACAACGAAGGAGTTTGTCATGGAATCTACTCGTCACTGGGAACCGTGGAACAAAGGCAAGCTGGTCGGTCAAAAGCCACCCCTGAAGCCGAAGGACATCTGGGCAATCCGAATTCAGCTCCAGAATGCGCATCAGGTTCGAGACCTTGCCATGTTCAACCTCGCCATCGACAGCAAGCTGCGTGGTTGCGACCTGGTCAACCTGCATGTTCGGGACATCACACATGGCAGCAAGGTGTTGCCACGTGCGATGGTCGTGCAGCGGAAAACGCAACGGCCGGTGCAGTTCGAGCTTACGGAGCCGACGCGGGCCGCTGTCACAGCGTGGATCGAGAAGGCGAAATTGAAACCAGAGCAATGCCTGTTTCCTAGCCGCCTCACCAAGTCTGCCCATGTTTCGACGCGGCAGTACGCCCGTATTGTGCATCAGTGGGTTGCCGCCATCGGACTTGATCCGACGGTCTATGGTACGCACACGATGCGGCGGACCAAGGCGACACTAATCTACAGACGCATGAAAAACCTGCGGGCCGTTCAGATCTTGCTTGGTCATAGCAAGCTCGAAAGCACCGTTCGATACCTCGGGATCGAGGTAGATGACGCACTGGAGATCTCGGAGCAGACCGAAATCTAGCCGCCAGAGTGCCGGCTGCACGTGCTTCTCCTTACGGGATTCGTGCGGCCGCTTTCGGGCGTGATAGCCACTGCATACAATTGGTCAGGAATCGCCATACCAGCGGTTCAAGATGAGCGTTTTTGAGCGTCAAGTTATCTTCATAACGCCGATATGCGTCAATACTGTGGACGACCGTCACACCTCAGGCACAGCCGCTCAATGACGAATATGGCCTGCTGTGGAGCAGACCAATGCCGTACTTTATCTGGGATTGCGTGCTTAATCGTGATCGCGGTCTTTACCTTTCTTCCTGTCTTTGCGTTCACCGCGTGTCTTGCCGTACTCACCACGAATGTCATGTTCATCGGCATTGCGATGGCACTCGACGCAGTTGTCGTAATCGCGAATGCCTTCCTTGATGTGCTTGCGGCGAATGTTTTCCTGCGAATGCTCATGACAACCATAGCAGGTGTAACGACTGTAGTCGTTGCGCACATGGCAGGTTACGCAGCGGTCGTTATGGTTGCGGTCAAGCTCGAAATACTTGTTGTGATCGAAGGTCGCCGGCGTCCACTTGTCCACGCTGTGGCACTGGCTGCAATTGCCGGTGATCTGCTGATGCAGCGTGTCTTTTGGTGCCTTGTGGCAGCTCTGGCATTCATCGCGCGTGGCTTTTTCCAGCAAGAGGTGATTGAAATGACCGGTCGGCCGGAAGCGCTTCACACCGGCATGGTCACTGTGGCAGGCAACGCAATCCTGGCTTTTCAGCTTCTGGTGGAAGGGTGTCGTCGTCAGCGGCTTCTCAATGGGTTTGCCCAGGGAAGTCAGGCGGCCGATGTCTTCCGGTTTGTGACAGTTAACGCAACGCCGGGAATCGGCACCGGTGAAGGGTGCGTGACAGGCGAAACAATCCGTCTCAAGACTGGCATGACCCGGAATCAGTTTGCCCGGCCCGACCATCAGGTCCGGATAGACGAAGGCCAGGATGGCGAAGACGATCAGGTTCGCCGCGAGGATCCACTTGACCGCCCGATTCATACCCAGCCCCAGAAAAGGAAGATGCTGATGATGTGACCAATTGCCAGGACCGAAAAAACAATGAAGATCGGAATATGCACCTTGCGCCATTTGGTCATGGCATCAAGCGTTACCGCATCCCAGAATACGGCACGTTCCACCTCGACCTTGGATAATCCACGCAACTGGTAGTACTCGCGCTGGCCCAGCACGTGCTCGCGCGAACGGGCAAGAAGCAACTTGCCGACCATGCCGCTGATGACGTTCACGCCCATCGCAATGGTGGCGAACCAGGGCAGGATGGCGTTGAAATGGATGCCGGCATGGAGCAAGACCATCAGCGAACCCAACCAGGTTCCCGCTTCATGCAGGGTCAGCAGGGTTTTGGGATTGCCTGAAGTGATGTACTTGCGTTTGCGAAGGGAGTAGACCAGCGATCCGACAATCAGGAGCGTGCCTGGAATGCCCAGATAGCGGCCGATCCATACCAGATTCAAGCGGTGCAGCAGATAATCGCCGGCGATGGTGGCGAGCGCGAGCAGACCCAGCAGAATCGTGAAGGGAAGAACATGCCGGCGCCAGAGTGAAGGTGTCATCTATGCCTCCAGGGTCACATTGGTCTTCGGTGCGCAGACACAGAGCAGGCAATTGCCTGGCTCGGGATCAAAGTCCGGTATCTGGCAATAAGTGATTTCACCCGACCGGATGCTTGTCTGGCAAGTGCCGCAACCACCAGCACGGCACCCGGAGTCGACTCTGATGCCATTGGCCTCGGCCAAGTCGAGCAGGCTGCTGGCGCCGGCTTGCCAGGGCAGGACTTTGCCGGATTTGGCGAAGGTAACCATGATGCCGGGCGCCATCTCTGCCGTTTGCGCCACGGCAGCCTGGGCTGACTTGCGTTTGATCGAGGCGGGACCAAAGGCTTCGAAGTGGATGCGGGCATCCGGCACGCCCCAGTCCGCGAGTTCGGCAACCAGGCTCTCCATCATCGGTGTTGGGCCGCAGATGTAGTAGTGGTAGGGCTTGAGCGGCAATTGCATGCGGAGCAGACTGACCCCGACCCGACCGCGATGCCGGTTATTGCGTCCGGCAAGGTCGTCCGGCAGCGGGTCGCTGAAGCACAGGCACAGATGAAAATTCGGGTGCGCGTCCGCGAGCGCCTCGAGATGATCACGCATCACCAGTTCGTGACCGTTGCGGACGCCATAGAACAACCAGACTTCGCGTCCGGGTTGCTCGACAAGGCAGCAGTTCAACATGGATAGTACCGGTGTGATGCCGATACCGCCTCCAATCAGGACTACCGGGGTATCGCCACGGTCGATATGGAAATGGCCGCCCGGTGCCCGCACCTGCAAGGTGCTGCCAATGGCGACATGGTCATGGAAGTAGTTCGACGAGCGGCCCGGCGGCACGTCGCTGCCAGTCGGCGCGGTTACGCGCTTGATCGAGACCCGGTAATAATCCGGACGGGGCGCATCCGATAAGGAATAGCAGCGAATGACCTGCTCATTTGCCCCTCCGAGTGCCGGCACATCGAGGCGGAAGGTAAGGAACTGGCCCGGCAGGAATGGAGGCAGGGCTTGGCCGTCCTCAGGCACAAGGTAGAACGAGCAGATCGACTGCGCAGCGTCCTCGACAATCTTGCGTTCGATCCGAAACGACCGAAAACCGGTCCACGCGGCAACCGATGCTGTCTCGGCAGTAACACCCAGCCGCGACTCAGTCGACGCGGTGGCAACCGCCACCGGCACGCCACTGCGCAGCGCCTGATAGTCAAGCCAATGGCGCCAGAAGCCAATGGCGAGCCAAAGCGCTACTTGCATCGCAATGCCGAAGGCAATCCAGAGCAGGAGAGAAAGCGAGGTCACGGCCTTGTGCCTTCGAGAGGCAGGCTAAAAGTACCCATTCTGCTTATCTTAATGCAAGCATCGAGATGGATGCGGCAAGAACCATCGATAGATACCGTGGGTGACTCTGATCCGGATCTAACGGAGCGACGCGGTGATGATCCAGGCAAGCTTCAAAATCCGGGAGGCTCAACATATCTTCCAATCAGTTGTCATTGTCTTCGTGATGCTTGCGGTGCCTTGCGGAAGGATCACCCTTGGGTAGGGGCTTGTCGCCATAGGCGGCTCGATACGCCTCGGCCGAGGTAAAGCGACACGCACTGTTTGCCCCGATCTTGGCCAACAAGTGAGTGTCCGGTGCGGCCAACACACCGGTTTGTGCCTTCATTTGTGCCCTGATCTGTTCGCACGTCTCGGCTTGAGGTTCAGCGGCATTTACATTGGCAACAAATAGGCTGAACAAGCCAATGAAGATTGCCTGGCGTTTTCTGAATGAGCCCATGATGGATTCCGGTTTAGTGGTTGATGGGCTCCATTCTGCCCACCCCAACCTGAACTGATACTGAAGCTGCTGTTCACGTCGCGTTCATCTACCAGGCTTTCTAGGCCGCTCGCGGATCCGGCGAGCGTGCCCACCGCGCACCCAAGCCTGCCCCAGGATTCCTGCATCGGATGCTATGGCCGGATCATGGTCAGCATCATCTTGAAACGACTGATCGCTTTCAATTCGTGCGGTTCGTTGGCCGGCATTACGATGCCTTCACCGGCTTTGAGCGGGAAGCGTTGCCCCGCGATCCTGATTTCGACTTCGCCATCGAGAACCTGAACCAAGGCATCAAATGGAGCAGTGTGTTCGCTTAGACCCTGCCCTTCCCCGAAGGCGAACAAGGTGACAGTTCCAGTCTTCTTGTCGATCAGGGTCTTGCTAACTACAGCCCCCTCCTGATAGGCGACGAGATCAAGCAAGGAGGTTTTCAGGATATCGCCCATTTTGCCTTTCCTTAAGTGGCGGACAGATAGTCGGATCGTCGCATGTTCTTGGTGCCGCCAAGCACCGCACGGCTGGACAGACTGCACGTCCGCCGAGTGCATACTTGGCCAACCGCACAACCCGGTGCTAATCCGTGCCGGCTCAGCCGAGCGGTTTCCAGCCCGAATGCTTGAAGTATTTCCCGTACTCGTTTACGGCGCGGACCGCCTGTAACGCGCCGGCACCCGGTGTTGCCTTCGACTTGCCTTGCATCGCGTCGGCACTCGCCAGAAGCTCGGCAACGATCAGGTGCAGTTGCGCATCGGCCTTCGGTTCCAGTTTGCACTTGGCGACGATGTCGCTCACGCGACGCTCGATTTTCTGCGCCAATATCGAATATTCCTTGTTCGACAGGCGATTTTCGTGAATCCCGTGCAGCGACGCCGCCAATTCCTGGCGAATGGCGTTCATGGCCTCACGCAAGGGCGCGTCGGTCTCCCATTTCTTGCCCGCATTGAGTTGCAGCTTCGCCGTTGTCGCGGTCGGACCATGTTCGTGCTTGTGATCTTGGGCGGCAACATCCGGGGCAGCAAAAGTGGGGCCGGCCAATCCCATGTACATGGCACCAAGCACGACGAGTGTGTTCCGTTTCATTTTTTTAGCTTCCTTTCGTGGTGAAAATAATGGCGATTGGTACGGGACGTGCCGATTCGCCGGTAAAACCTGTCTGTCCTTGCCCTCGCGCTAGCGCATCTCGAAAGCCTCCTGGTGAAAGCGCGGCGTCCAACCCATGGCGCGAATGCCGTTGCGTAATGCATTCCCCAAGCCACTGGGACCGCAGAACCAGATTTCGGTGTCTTTCGTCGCCCCCAGCGCGTCTGCCTTCAGGATGGCGCCCTGGCGTGCATCATGAATGTGCAGGCGTATGCCGGGCAATCCGGCGCACAAGGATTCCAGCCGGGGCACGAAGCTGTCCCTGGCCTGGTCGCGGGTGCAGTAATGCAGGTCGGCCTCGGGCACCAGCTCCGGTTTTCCCTGCAGCGACTCGAGCCAGGCGAGGAAGGGCGTGACACCGATGCCGCCGGCGATCCATATCTGCCTGGCGCGGGGATTGCGACGCGCAAGGTCGAAGCGACCGTAGGGACCCTCCACACGCACCATCTGTCCGGGCTGCAGGCGGCGCGCAAGGCCCCTGGTGTAGTCGCCCAGCGCCTTGATCTGAAAGCTGATGACGTTGTCACCCTGGTCGGCGCTGGCAATGGTGAAGGGATGCGCTCCTTCGTTGTCATCGAAAGTCACGAAAGCGAACTGGCCCGGATGGTGTCCGTGCCAACCTGGAGCAAGGTGGCAGCGCACGGTCGTGATGTCATCGGACGGATTTTCGATGGCGACGATGTTGCCCGTTGCCAAACGCGACCGGCCGATGCCGCCCAGCATGGAATGGATCGCGCCATAGACGCCGGCCACCAGCAATACTGCCAGCAGCGCCCCCACCGGCTGCAGCCAGTAGTCCCGCGGCGCCAGCAGCGCGGCATGGAATGCCAGCATCAGGTAGAGCACGGGCATGGCGCGATGCAGGAAGCGCCACGTCCGGTAGGGAACCTTCTTCCACAAGGTGATCACCAGCATCGCCAATACCGCATAGATCGCCCATTCGCCCATGTCTTTCGCCAAGTCGCGCAAGACCTCCAGAAAACCGACGTACTTTTCTTTCGGCACACGGCCTTCGCGGCCGATCATGGATTTCAGTATGTCGTCCGACATTTCGATCAGCCAGTGCGAAGCGGCGAAGGAGACAGCCAGAATCCCGGCCCACTTGTGGCTGCGATAGATACGGTCCATGCCGCCCAACGGCAACTCCAGCCAAACCGGGCGGGTGGCGAGAAACATCGCCAGCGACATCATGGCTATCGACAACAGTCCGCTCAGGTAAAGGGCTTCCTGACGCGCGATCCACAACTGATGCGGGCCCGCGGCCGGGACGGCATTGACGATATCCCAGCCCCAGGCAAGGACCATGAGGGCTGACAGACTGCCGAGCAGAGTTTTCATAAGGATTCTCTCAGGAAAGTGGTGGCGTGCCTGGCGATCGGATCGCACGCAGGGAAACGGCATTACCTGGTCGCAGGTGTCGCATTGACTGACGTCGCCGGCAGGTCATCGCGACAGCGGCGCTTGTTGCAGTTGGCAGAATCGCGTCGCCCCTCGTCGCTGGCGACCGTGATGCGCTTGCCGGGGTTCCGCTGGTCGATGGCCTCGCCTGTCTGCGGATTGACATGGAGCTTGACCCGTTCGCCATTGCGATCAGTGGCGCGTGCCTCGTAACCGCCGCGCTCGCGTTCGATCTTCTCGATATTCCGATATCCGGCTGCTTCCAGCCGCTCATGGACCTGCGCGATAGACAACCACTGGCGCTCGCCCGAAGCCGCGGGACGGTTCTCCCCGGCAACGGACGGAGTCGAAACGGCACCTCCGACGGCAAATGCACCGCCAAGAGCAAGTGATGACAGAATTGTTGATAGTTTCATGATGTAAGACCTCCGGTTGTTACAGTTCGTGGCGGAACACAAATGCGGTATGTTTCTAAGGCGCCCAATTCTTGTTGAAGCGCCTGTTCATCCGGCGTTCAGAAAGCGGGATGGATGGCGAAGCTCACTCATCGTAGTAACCCAGTGCGGCGTCGGCATGGCATGCGGCGCAATTGGCCCTGGTCCGAACATCCTTGTGCTTCCATTCCCAGTCGGGCACTTTTCGATGTTCACTGACCCACTTGGGCAACTCCGTGATGCGCAGCGGCGAATTTGTCGCAGATACACCGCGCAGCAGCTTGTCGCTGTAGCGGCGGCCACCCGTGTCGGCCGCGTTGGCAGCGAGATAGTCGGTGATTTGTTTGGCGGTGTTCGCATCGACGCTGGCGTCATCGCCGAAGTGGTTCTTCAGGTCGGCCATCATGCGTTTCCAGGAACTGGCCGGCAGCATCGACGGAGCAAACGCCAGGTGGCAACTGCCGCACTCTTCCTTTACGACCGGATCAGCCACCGGCGCGTAGAAGTGGCTGCCACCTGCCTGTGCCCGTCCGAGCACGATGGCGGAGAAACCCAGAACCAGCAGACCGAGCGCCAGCGGGCGATAAGGGATCTTTCCGGAAAATTTCTTGAGGATGTTCATAGCGGATTCCTTTCCTGTCGATCTCTTACTGGCCGATGACGAAGCTCAGCCAGTCGCCCTTTTCCTGTGCGCTGCATTCGCGCCCGAGCACTTCGGTGCAGTTGCGCTTGAACCACTTCTCGACTTTGGCTGGATCGGTGTAGCGTGACGGGGCAGCCGATACCGCCACCGGGTCTATCGTCTTGCCTGTCAGATTGCGTCCCGCAGAACGCGGATCCTTGCCGTGGCATGCAGTGCATGCAGGTGTGTCCGCCTTGCCGCCGGTGAATGTCTGGTTATGCAGGGTCTTGCCACGCTCCGCAGAAAATCCGGAGAAGGCCGGATTGGCTGCCTTGGCGGCGCTGGCATAGGTGGCCAGTTGGTCTTCGCGCGGGCCGGCGCTGGCGGCGCCGGAAAACGTCAATGCCAAGGCGGCGGCAAGCAGGGTCGCACTCAGGGTTTGATGCATGGTGTACTCCTCGTCGGGTTTGGTGTGAGGCGTACTATGCGCGGGGCCAACTTAACGGAAGGTGAATCCTCCGTTCATCCTGCGTTCAGCTTGGCGAGGCTATAAAGTAGTCTCCTGGAGTAAGGAAAGCGGATATCTGCGTAATGCCAAACCGATTCTGGAACCGCAAGCTGCGGACCCTGTTTGTTATCCTCTCTGCGGGGTTGCTCGCCTGCAGTAGCGGCACCGGGATTGCCGGCGACGACCACGACCGTGCCCGCCGGGCGCTGGAGGCAGGCGAGATCCTGCCGCTGCGCGCCATCCTGGATCGCGTTGAACGGGAATACCCGGGGCAGGTCATTGACGTCGAACTGGAGCGCGATCACGGAAACGGCGCCGAGCGCTGGATTTACGAGGTGAAAATATTGCGTACCGGCGGTTCTCTGGTCAAGCTCAATGTCGACGCCCGTGATGGCGCCATCATTCGCCGCAAGACCAAAGGCGGCGATGATGGCGACAAGGCGCGCCAAAACGTGCCACGCAGCGGAACGGGACGCTGATGCGCATCCTGATTGTTGAAGACGAGCCGACCCTGCGCACACAACTGGCCGAAGCGCTGGGCGCCGCAGGCTACGCAGTGGATGTCGCAGACAATGGCGTCGATGCGCACTACATGGGGGACACGGAACCCTATGACGCGGTGGTTCTCGACCTTGGCCTGCCGCAGATGGATGGCATCACGGTGCTGCGCAAGTGGCGCGCGGCCGGTCGCGGCATACCGGTGCTGATCCTCACCGCCCGCGATGGCTGGCATGAAAAAGTGGCCGGCATCGACGCCGGTGCGGATGATTACCTGACCAAGCCTTTCCACATGGAAGAACTGCTGGCCCGTCTGCGGGCGCTGATCCGCCGCGCCGGCGGCCATGCCAGCCCGGAACTGGTATGCGGCCCGCTGACCCTGGATACCCGCAACAGCCGCGCCACCGTAGCGGGGCAGATGCTGACCTTGACCAGCCACGAGTACCGCGTATTGGCCTATCTGATGCACCATCGCGACGAAGTGGTTTCGCGCGGATCCCTGGTCGAGCATATCTATGCCCAAGACTTCGATCGTGACTCGAATACGGTCGAAGTCTTCATTGCCCGGCTGCGAAAGAAGCTTCCACCGGGATTGATCGAAACTGTCCGCGGCCTCGGTTATCGCCTCAGCTCGCCATCATGAATGTCCCGGGTTTGCGTGGCTCGCTACGCGTCCGCTTGCTGGCCGGTACCCTGTTCTGGATCGCTGCATCGATACTCGTGGCCGGCTGGGGTCTGGCCAGTCTCTTCCGTCAGCATGTCACCACTCAGTTTTACACCGAACTCACAAGCCATCTTGACCAGCTGACGGCTCAATTGACGCTCGACGAGCAGGGAAATCCGCGACTCGCCCTGCCACTGAGCGATCCGCGACTGAGCCGGCCTTACTCGGGCTGTTACTGGCAGATCGACCTGGTAGGCGACATCCGTGGCGGTGATTCCGTCGTCGCCGGACAGCTGCGTTCGCGATCGCTTTGGGATCACGTACTGGTGTCACCGCCGGGCATCCCGGCCGATGGCGAAATTCACCGGCATCGGATTTCCGGTCCGGAAGGCAAGATGCTTGGCATGGTCGAGCGCAGCGTGCGCATCGACGAGGCTGCCGATGGCAAACCGCGAACGTTTCGCCTGATCGCCGCGGCCGATGAACGTCTGATGTCGGATCCCATCGCGCGTTTCAGCGGAATCTTGTGGCTGGCCCTGGGAGTGCTCGCCGCCGGACTGATCCTCGCCGCGCTGGTGCAGGTTTTCGTCGGACTAGCCCCGTTGCGCACCCTGCGCACTGCACTCGGCAAGGTTCGTAGCGGTGAGACCCAGAGGCTGGAAGGCACATTCCCGGATGAGCTCACGCCCCTGATCGACGAGTTCAATTCCGTGCTGGCACAGAATGCGGAAGTCGTTGAACGCGCCCGCACCCATGCCGGCAACCTGGCTCATGCACTGAAGACGCCCTTGAGCGTGCTGGCCAACGCGGCCGGCCGTGCCGGAAATGCCGAACGTTCCGAACTGGCTCGGCTGGTGGTGGATCAAGTGGCTATCGCACAAAGGCAGGTCGACTATCACCTCGCGAGGGCACAGGTGGCGGCAAACAGTCGCGTGCCCGGAGCAAAGACAGCACTGCACCCCGTTGTCGAGGGTTTGGCGCGCGCCATGCGCCGCATTCATGCCGAACGGCAGTTGGAGTTGATTGTTCGGCCATTTCCGGAGTCGCTAAGCTTTCGCGGCGAAACGCAGGATTTGCAGGAAATGCTTGGCAACCTGATCGATAACGCCTGCAAGTGGGCAAATCGGCAGGTCGAAGTCAGCGCGCAGAGTAGCAAAATCACATTAACCATAACAATTGACGACGACGGCCCCGGGCTTGCCGTCGAAAAGCGGGAGGCTGTTATTCGCCGGGGAGTTCGCGCGGACGAAAAAGTAAAGGGGTCCGGGCTGGGACTGGCCATCGTCGATGATCTGGCACGCCTCTATGGTGGTCTGCTGGATCTAATGGATTCGCCTCTCGGTGGTTTGCGGGTCGTGCTGACGCTTCCGGCATGTCAGTAGATATGGCGGAGTTGTTCCTTCTGCTGACACCCAGTAACGTGACGGCTCCCGCCAATTCAAGCAGCAAGTCGCTATCTTTCAGACACTTCATGCTCCTTTTTGATGCTCGGTCTCGAGGTGACTCCCACTGTTTTGAACTGCGTGTTGACAAGTTGGATCATGTCATCAGGTCTACCCCGGTTAGCACACCTTGATAGCGCCGGAGGCCGAACGTATCTTCAGTCGGATTGCGGTCATTCGGCAGTACGGTAAAAGTGGAGTAGCATTTATGACTCCATAGGCGCACGCAAAAATCTTCCCGGCTGGTTTGTCATTCGATCTGCCATGCCGCCATTTCTCCCCTTGAACGGAGCATTGCCATGAACGTGCGGATCCAAGCTCTTTCCCTTGCCGTGATCACCGCTGCCTCCCTGATGGGATGCGGCAAGGAAGCTCCGCCCCCGCCGCCGGTCCCGGCAGCGCCGACTTCTGCTCCAGCGGCTGGTGCTCCTGCAGCGGCGGCACCTGCTGCAGCGGCCACGGCAACATCCGCTGCTCCGGCTGCTTCACCTGCGTCGGCTCCAGCCACCAACCCGGCAGCCGCTCCGGCAACTACGGCTGCGGCCCCGGCATTGGCCAATAAGGACCTCGCCGCCAAGAGCGGCTGCCTGACGTGTCACGCTATCGACAAAAAACTGATCGGCCCTTCCTATCAGGACATTGCCAAGAAGTACACGGCCAGCGATGAAGCGATGCTGATTGCCAAGGTCAAGGCCGGTGGCAAGGGCGTTTGGGGTCAGATTCCAATGCCGCCGAACGCTGCAGTCAAGGACGAGGATATCAAGACCCTGGTCAACTGGATTCTCGCCGGCGCCAAGTAATTCTGATTGCCGCGTCAAGAAAGGCCATGCTTCCCCGCGGTGGAGAACTGGTCAGCATCAATTTGTTTGTAATCTGGCCAGCTATACCGTGTCGCGCGCTCGCGCAGCGCCGGTCACCTTCACGCTCCTCTTTCCATACGACGTGGGACCGCGTCGGGTCGGTTCGGCTGTGGCCTGAAGCGGTGAGCGGCCATTGACCGCCATCACTGGTTGAGCAGCAGGTAGCCAGCATATTGCTGCCCGAGTTTGGCCTAGCCTCCAAGGTCGACTGTGGCCGAGTTGCCGAAGTAGATCATCAGGCAGGTTTCAGAGTGAACCGGTCGCCTAAATGACCGCTCAGGAGGAAAGGCGAAGGTCGGCAGTTGGCCGGGGCAAGGCAGTGTCGATAACCTTTTGCTTGCCGAAAACCGGCCGTTCAGGTGGGCCAGAGGACACATCGACGATTCAAATTGGAAGGCCACATCGAGTGGCCGGATATGGCCGGCAGCGTGGGGTCGTCAATGACCGCACCGGAGCATCCTAGTTCGCATAGCCTGCGTTTCGCTGACTGGCTGCTATCGGGAAACCGCGACGGCCGTTATGGGCACTTAGGGTGAGTAGCAATTTTCGATAAACTGCCGCTCAGATTGGTCATCCAGGATTCATTTTGTCGGTGAATTGATGAACAGCGGCAATGCGTACTTGTTCCTGTCGCTCAATCGGTAAGTGTCCAATGACCGTTCAGGCCGATATGGAGACGAACTACACGATTACATTACGGTGATCTTGCTTGGCAATGCCTGTGCTTGCCAACCGTTTCCAGATACGGCACTTCGCTATTGCCAAGTGCTGCCAATCAGTTGATGATGCAGACCATTGCGTGCCAGAAAACGCTCTTCGGATGTCATTTTTGATAAAAAGTCCTTTAAAATCAAGGACTTAGGCGTCACTCCCACTCGATTATTACAAAGGCCACGGAAGCCTTGCCGTTACTGTGTTTCATCAGAGATACCCCTCTCAATACCGTCTTCAATACCGTCTCCAGAAGAACGCTCAGTATCCATGCGGGTTTCCGGGCGATGATGAAAATTCGATCTCGTACTGACTATTCAAGACTATTGGTTCAGAAACCGCTCTCAAGCGTTGAAATAGTAGCCGACAGCAGATCAAGCGCACGTGAATACCGAAGAGATTTTCACCTCGCTGATACCGTCACGAATGCCAAAACGGATAGTGCAGTGCGTACGCTGCTCCAATCCCGCCAATGAATCCGCCACCGATAATACTGCAATGGCGACACGATTAAACTCGGGCGTTTCGATGCAGGCAATATGGAAGCAACCTGCCTGCTGTCGCTCGATGATTCCGGAAAGCAGCCATCCAGACGACTGCTGTACCTCGGAACCTGCTGGAATGCCAATTCACACAACTCGGCCTGAACGGCCATATGCCCCGCGCGAATTGAGCGGCAGGTGTCGCGCAGGCTAGGCACCGCGAACGCGCCAGCCTCTCCTGACCCAATCAAGCGCCTCCAGTCGGTAGTCGGCTACTTGAGCTCTGACGGCGCGGTTGGTGGGCAAACCGCTTCAAGAATCGACTGAAGCGCTAGGGCTGCCGATTGAAAGAGTTGCTTGCACTGCTCGACGCCGTCGGCGTCCGGATCGACGCGCGCCAACTTGACGGCGTCCGCGATGCCGCTTGATGCCGGATGCGCGTCGCCGAGACGAAGGTCGTAAACGCCGACGAGTGGCCCCATGATTTCCCGCGACCTCACGGCACCAACTTTCGCGGCGAGATAGGCGTCCAACAGCTTCAACGAACCGAGACCAGGTTTGGTGCCGGGCGGCACGAGTGCACGCATCCGAGCCCCATCGATTGCGTCCGCCGTCGCCCTGGCGATGTCCTTGGCCAAGGACAACACGCCGGCGCGTCCAGTGAGGCCGCGAAAGCGATGCATAGTGTCCAGCATGCCGTCCTTATCAGGATGGTCATGAAAGAGTGGCGAGCCGTGCAGCTTGACGAAGGCCGCGTCGAGGCGTTTCAGCATCTCCTGAAAGTAGTTCTCCGGAGCTTCCGTTGACGCCGGTTCGCACCTCATCTGCGCGCTGAGCAGTTCCGCGCTGGCCGGCCCTGCCGGCACCACGTTGTGCCCCAACCAGACCTGCTGTTGCCACTGAGCCTTGTTTGCAATGTCTTCCGCGTAGACGTTGATCAAGCCGGCAGCATCAATACCGAAGTGCACTCCTTCGTTTGGCGAGCACTGCACGGATCCTGTGTTTTCCGTGTACCAAGACAGTGCGCTGCCCCGATAGCTGAGTAGTGCCCCGACCACCTGGGGCCGGAAGTAGAGCCAGCGGCCGATGTCCTCGCGGTTGAGCTCCGTCGCGGACATCGTGGCGCCGGCCGCGTCAACGACAAAGCGCAGCACGTCTCTGGGCTTGTCGCCCCGTACCCGAATGCTGCGGTCAGCCTGCTCGATCCACGCCTCTCGCCAGAGCCCGCCCTCGACACGATACCCGACGCGCCCTCCAGGGCGCATAAAGGTCTTGGTCTCATAGTCAGTGTTCTCATCCGTTTCGGCACCAAAGACTTGTGCATCCTGTTCTGGGTCGACGTCAGTGCGCCAGGCCTTGAACACCGCCATGCCGGCATCTGGCGGGCCTCCATCGTGACCGATTGCATGGGCGCCCAAGCTGAGTCGCTCGAAAGGCTCCTCGATTTCGGCACCGTTCTCGCCCCAGCTCAGGTGGTCGATGGCCTCGGCGATTTCCCACCGCTGATGAAACTGCGCGACCCGCAGATCTAGGCCTCGAGCACACAGGTAGTCGCGGAGGAAATCTGATTTGATCTCGATGGCGACGACTTCGCCCGCAGCATTGCGACGCTGGCGTATGACCTCGATATAGCCTTCGTCGACCCTCAGCCAGGAATCGCCTTCCTGCAGCAGGCCCAACGCGATGACGAGATCAGGGTGAACTATCCACTGGCTCGGATGGTCCCGGCTGACGCGATGAACCAATACAAGCGAGAAACCGATGGCCTGTCCATCGTTGTGCCAGACTACATCCGCGGGCTTGTATGGGTGGTTCTTTGACGCGTATGACTTCGTGTTGATGAGCCCAAAATCGCTCCACCCCAGTTTTTCCGCAAGCTCGCGAAATTCCGGATGGATGGCGACCGCGCCAACGCCATCGAACTCCTCAAGGCTACCCAGGGTTGAATAGTCGCCTTCGCGTGCCAGGGTTTCGCTGCGTCTAAGCGGGATCCATACAGCGGTCTCCCACCGTCGACGACGAACATCCACCATTTCGAACCAAGCTTGCTCCTTCAATCGCCGTCTCCTGGTTGTTTGTCGCAGCGCTAGCGCCTCCGCCGTCACAGCATATCAACGCTCGTCTTCATTTTTGGGGCAAGTTGCTGTCACTGGCGGGTACTGCATTTCATGTGGCGCTTATGACGGCATTCTGGGTTGGTGGCAGCCTTTGGCACCATTATCGGTGCTGGGATTAAGCAGAATACACAGTAAATCACGCTAACCGAGACGTGCCACCCGAAATGCGTACTTTACGGTCGCATTTCAGTCACAAGCCACACCCCTCCATTGCTACGATCACGATGTCGCAAAATGGAGTCTGAAATGAGCCACGCCACCACAGAAAACAGCCTGGAGATTCTGTCCTTGCGCTACGGCCGTTCTCTGCTTCCGCTCGCCATGGCTGCTCGCGAAATCGGCATCAACCTCCGAACGGCACACAATCAGATCAGCAAGGGAATATTCCCCGTTCCCACCATTCTGCAAGCCCGGCGGCGCTATGTTCATGTCGAGGATCTGGCTGGGTACATCGATCGATTACGGCGCACTGGTGGAACGGAGAACCATCTCCCCATAGACGTGACCCGGGCGAGTGGACGTGCGGAAAAGCTGGAAATTCAAACCAACCATGCCTGACGGTACGTCCCCGTGCGGTCCAATCCACCTGCGGCCACTGGACATCTGCGACATTCCACTATACTTATGACAAACAACAGGAGGAGCCATGGTCATTCTCGAATCGTGCCCATTTTGCGGAAGTCAGCATGTGGAATCCAGCGAAGTCGATATCAATGGATGGATGGTTGAGTGCATGGATTGCCATGCGACCGGGCCTATCGGTCGAACGAAGGCGTTATCAGTGACTGCCTGGTGTAGGCGCCACCTGAAAGCAACTGTCGATTCGCAATCCGTTGCGACCGCCGCCTGATACCCGCCGAGCGGAATCAGGAAAGCTTGGCCAGACGTTCCGCAACCGACGGGTCGAATTCCTTCCTGGTTAGCAGTTCTCCAATCGTCGATTGTCGAGACTTGATCGCATCGGCGACGAACCCTCGCCGCTCTTCA
>Ga0172380_10003315_pt1 | contig 22366 bp, 17 predicted proteins | sample Leawe162metaG_FD_119747 | JGI IMG/M metagenome (GOLD analysis project Ga0172380, IMG submission 119747) | Leachate microbial communities from a municipal landfill in Southern Ontario, Canada - Leachate well 162 metaG | ecosystem: Engineered > Solid waste > Landfill > Unclassified | place...
ATGCGGTCAGCATGACCGACCGCAATGATGACTTCCAGCTTGATATCCTTGACCTTGGCGAGCAGCCCGTCAAGTGTTGTCTTGCCTTCCGGACGCAGCACCGCCTTGTCGAAATCGAATAATGCATCCGCAGCCAGCGTTACTTTTTCCGCAGCCGGCTTGGGCGCGGCAGCAGGAACAGAAATCTCGCGCGTCTTCGCCGGCGCCGGGGCTTCCTTCTTCACCAGATCCGGGTCGCATTCGCTGATCGCCATCGCCGGCGTCCAGCGGGGAGTCCGCCAGCACAGCCCGGTGCCACTTTTCACCACATTGCCGCGTACGTCGAAAACATAGCCATCATTGATTTCTTCAGCCAATGCAGCTGAAGCGCACAAGCTTAGAGAGGTAATAAGCGCAATTTTCGAAATTTGTTTGATCATGTTGTCCTCTTGCCGTTAGGTTGCGGGGTTGCAGGGAAATTCATCTCAATCTGTTCCGGATAAGTCTACCCACGTCGAAGCAGCGTCTATTTCAAATACAGATAAACCGAATTCCAGCATATTAATATATGCTGGAGCAAAGCGTGTGGATATACTCTGAACACCGTAATCTACGATACCCAGAAACAGGTAATCGTAGCTTTCCACAGGCAATGAACTGCAGGTCGTCTTCGCGCACAAAGCAACCTTCATCCACTGATGAAGTCGCAGACCAGCATGAAGCGACAATCAGTCTTCGAAATAGAGTCGGTTGCGCTCAATCGGTTGGTTTGGAAGAGTCCGACCATCCACCTCCCAGCGCACGAATTAGCTGCACGCTTGCCCGCAACTGACGCGTACCGAGATCCAGCACGTTGCGCTGGGCTTGGAGGGCAATAGTCTGTGAGGCAACCACTTCGAGATAATTGACCGCCCCCTCGCGGTAACGGGTGATGGCAAGATCGAGCGAGCGCTGCGCGGCAGCCTGGGACGAACGTTCGGATTCTTCGGCAGCGCGGTAATGCGTGAGCAGTGCAAGATCGTCTTCGACTTGTTGAAATGCACTCAACACAACGCCGCGATATGTCGCACCCGCTTCGTCGAGAACCGCATTGGTCCTCGCCATTTCCGCGTCGCGTTTGCCGGCATCGAACAAGGTTAAAAACAGCGAGGGTCCGACTGCCCAATAGGTGTTCGGGGATCTGACCAGATTGCCGAATGCACTGCTTTGATAGCCGACGAGCGCACTCAATGTCACAGAGGGAAAGAATGCGGCACTCGCCATGCCGACATTGGCATTGACGGCCGCAATCCTTCGCTGTGCCGCAGCGATGTCAGGCCTGCGCTGGAGCAAGGTCGAGGGCAGTCCGGAAGGAACCGATGGCAGCAAAATGTTTGCGCGGCGAGATTCAATGGTGAAAGTGGACGCGGTTTCGCCGATGAGCGACGCAATCGCATGCTCGCCCAAAGCTCGTTTCGCCAGCGCCTGCTCGACCTGCGAGCGTGTGGCATCGAGCTGGTTTTGCGCACGTGCGACATCCAGTCCAGAGGCAATGCCGGCGTCGTGCCGGACCTTGACCAACGCCAGCGCCTTCGCATAAGCAGTGGAAGTTTCATTCAGCAGTTCGATTTCGCGGTCGAGACCGCGCAAAGCGATATAGCTGTCGGCAAGCTGCGCCTGCAGGCTCAGCCGCGCGGATTCCAGGTCAGCCTGGGCGGCTTGCTCGAGGGCGGAACCCGCTGCAACCTGGTTGCGGATGCGCCCCCACAAGTCCAACTCATAATCCGCTTCGAGGCCGAGCGTATTGGATCTGTAATTGTTCGGCGAGTTTGGGCCAAGAACGCGCAGTGGTTTCATCTCGGACTGTCGGTCCCGCTGGACATTGGCGGTGCCGAAAACTGTCGGGAACTGGCCGGAACCTGCCTGATCGCTGATTGCCCTGGACTGCTGATAGCGTGCGAGCGCTGCGGCCAGATCCGGACTTCGTTTAATCAGGCGCGTTTGCAGCGCGTCGAGTTCCGCATCGCCGTAAAGTTTCCACCATGCATCCCGCGGCAGGGCGTCCGCAGGGTAGGCTGCGGCCCATGGCGCTATTTCCTTGTATGACTGTGCGGCAGGAACATCCGGAACCTTTAGCGGCGGCGCCAGCGAACAGGCGCCAAGTACCGCCACCAGCACCGCAGCAAGCGCACAAGATATCTTATTTCTGGGCACGTGCAGCCTTCCCGTCATTCCCCGAGGCTGATGCCGCGGTTGCTGTTTCCGCCACGGCGACATGCACCAGTTCTCCATTGGCGATCCCATCGGGCGGACTCTCGACGAGACGATCATCAGGACCGAGGCCCGAAGCGAGTTCAATGACATTGCCGAGGTCGCGAGCGATGGTGACGGACTTGAGGGCGATCTTGCCATCTCCGTCAACCGTTGCGACAAACAGACCTGCCTTGTCGAAGATGAGTGCGCTGGACGGAATACTCACTCCGCCGGCTTTGCGAGCCAGCTCGAAGCTCACACGAGTGAATCCCCCCGGCAGCAACGCACCGTCGGCGTTGTCCACCGACAGCTGGGTGAGCATGCTGCCGGATGTGCTGCTGATGGCCTGTGAGGATGATTCAACCTGGGCCGCATAAAATTTCCCCGGCTGTTCGGGTACGCTGATCCTGGCCTTGGCGCCGCGTTTGACGGCCGAGACGTAGTTCTGCGGCACACTCACGTAGACGCGCAATTTCCGGGTATCGGAAACCACGAACAATTCCTGCCCCGAACTGCCGCCTGCGTTGATCAGCGCACCGACATCGGTCGACCGTGCGGTCACAATGCCATCGAACGGTGCAACGATGCGCGCAAAGTTTTTTGTCGCCAGGAGACGATCCACGTTTGCCTGCGCCGCATTGGCCATGGCCTGTTTGGCGGCAGCGTCGCCGAGCTTCTCTTCGCTCTCCTGGCGCGATACCGCATCGGAGCCAAGCAGCGATTGCCAACGTTTTGCCGTGCTTGCCGCCAATGCCGCATGTGCTTGCACGCTGGCAAGATCAGCCTTGGCCTGTAGCAGTTGCTGGTCGAGATCGGGGGTCTCGATTTCCGCAAGCAACTGGCCGCTCTTCACCGGTGCGCCGATATCGACTTTCCAGTTCTTCAGATAACCGCTGACGCGCGCGTAGATCGGTGCCCGGGAATAGGCCTCCAGACGGCCGGGAAGTTCCAGCGTCGCGGCTGCCCCCGAGCTACCCGGCTTGATCACGACAACGGTGGGGACGCTCTGGGAGTCGGCCTGAGCGCTTAGCCGCGCAGCCTCGGAGGTGCGTATGGCGATTCCCGCGACCACGATCGTCACGGCAATAACGGCGATGACGATTCCAGCATTGCGCAGCATCCGGCTTGCCTGGGCGAGAGTGGCGGGATCAGACGACATGGGATTCTCCAACTGCGGAATTTGGCAGGGACTTCTTGTGGTAGCGCGCGTGCACAAGACTGAAAACAACGGGGACAAAAACAAGCGTGGCGACCGTTGCGAAAAGGAGGCCGCCGATGACCGCGAGACCGAGTGGCGCGTTCTGTTCGCCACCTTCACCCAAACCCAGGGATATGGGCAACATGCCGATGATCATCGCCAGCGCTGTCATCAGCACCGGACGGAAGCGGACAAACCCGGCCTCGAGCGCCGCTGTGGTAGCGTCTCCCAACTGCTCCAGGCGTTCGTGGGCAAAACTGATCACCAGTACGCTGTTCGCGGTGGCGACCCCCATGCACATGATGGCGCCGGTGAGTGCCGGTACGGACAGGGTGGTGTGGGTGGCAAACAGCATCCAGACAATGCCCGCCAGCGCCGCCGGCAGTGCGGTGATAATGACGAAGGGGTCGCTCCACGATTGGAAGTTAACCACGATCAAGAAATAGATGAGCACGATGGCGCCGAGGAGACCGAACAGCAAGCCGGAGAATGCGTGTTCCATCGTCCGAACCTGCCCGAGCAACGCCACGCTGGAGCCCTTTGGCACTTCTGAAGCGGTCTCTGCCATGATGCGCCGGATGTCGCTCGCGACGGAGCCAAGGTCGCGGCCTTGCGTCGTGGCATTGATTTGAATTATCGACTGGATATCGTATTGAGTGACGATTGCATTGCTCGTGCGACGGGAAAAATCCGCCAGACCGCCCAACACTTGCGGGACGCCATTGGAAGCGCCATTGATCGGCAAATTGGCCAGCGCAGAAAGCGAATCCAGGCTGTACTGGGGAGCTTGCATCACGATCGGATAGGACACGCCGTTGGCGGGGTTCAACCAGAAGCTAGGCGCCACCTGGCTGCTGCCGGCGAGATTGACCACCAAGCTGTTGGTCACATCGCGCGTGGATATGCCGACTTCCTGGGCGCGCGTGCGATCGAGGCTGACATCGAATACCGGGCGTTTGCGCGACTGCTGGATACGGACATCCGCCACACCCGGCACCCGGCGTATGGCCTTTACCAGCTTGTTGGCATAGTCAAAGTTGGCGTCCAGATTGTTGCCGCGAATCTGGAGGTCGATAGGCGCCGGGGCACCGAAATTCAGAATCTGGCTGACGATATCCGCGGGGGGGAAGGAAAAGACGGTGTCGGGAAATTTGCGGGGTAATCGTTCACGAAGCTCGCGCACATACTCCGCCGTCGGACGGTGCCCTTTCCTGAGCGCAATCTGGATGTCGCCATCCTGCGTTCCGATCAAGCCGGTATTGTTGTAGACCATATTGAGGGGGCTGTAAGGCAGGCCGATGTTGTCGACCAAGGTCGTTATTTCTTCCGTCGGGATAACTTGGCGGATAGCATCCTCTATATGGGCAAAGCGCGCGGCAGCCTCCTCGACGCGGGTTCCGATGGGGGCACGGACGTGCATAAGAATCTGACCGCCATCCACTTCCGGGAAAAAATCAGTGCCAAGAAATGGCGTCAACGAAAATGAAAGGATGACGAAGCCCATGAAAGTGATCACGAAGGCGCGACGCTGGCTAAGGAGTAGCAGAAGAAGGCCGCGATAGCCGTTGCGAAAGTCTTCAAAACGTTTTTCGAAATGGCGCTGAAACCGCAATAGCGGATTGCCCGATTTCGCAACAAAAACAGCGTCCGCCTCCCCAGTATGGGCCGCATGCGGATGCAGAAGATACTTCGACATCGTCGGCACCAGCGTACGCGAAAGGAAAAAGGAGCTGACCATCGCAAAAACAACCGCCTCGGCCATCGGCACGAACAGGAAACGCGCTACGCCTTCTAGAAAGAACATCGGCACGAAAACGATGCAGATACACAACAAGGAGACAAAAGCCGGCGTGACGATTTGGCGGGCGCCGTCCATGATCGCTGTCTCAACGTCCTTGCCATGTTCCAAGTGCCAATTGATGTTTTCGATGGTCACCGTGGCATCGTCAACGAGAATGCCGACGGCCAGCGCCAATCCCCCGAGGGTCATGATGTTCAGCGTTTCGCCGATCGCCGCAAGGCCGATCACCGAGCCCATGATCGACAGGGGAATCGATACCGCGATAATGAAAGTGGAACGCCAGCTGCCGAGAAACAGCAGAATCATCAGGCTCGTCAGTGCCGCCGCGATGACTCCCTCGGCTTCCACGCCAGTGATGGCGGCACGCACAAAGATGGATTGGTCATTGATGGGCACGACCACCAGCTGTTCCGGTAGCAATCCTTTAACTTTTGCGAGCTTTTCGCGGATGCCATCGACGATCGCCAGGGTGGATGTCGTACCACTCTTAAGTACCGACATCAGTACCGAGCGTCCATCATCCACATGCACGATATTGGTCTGCGGAGAATTGCCGTCATGCACGGTGGCCACATCGCGAATATAGATGATGGCGCCGTTGGCGGCCTTGATCGGCAGGTTGGCCAGTTCTGCGATCGTCAAGGGTGCGTTGTTCAATTGCAGCGTGTATTCGAGGCTGCCGATCTTTTGCGTGCCGATGGGCACGATGATGTTCTGCGCGGCAAGAGCGTTCGCTACATCCTGCGCGGAAAGACCACGCGCCTGCAACGCTGCGGAATCGATATCGATCTGCACTAATCGCTGCTTCCCCCCAGAGGGAGAGGGAAGCGCGGCACCAGGCACCGTAACCAAGGGCGGCCGCAGGGTATTCAAAGCAATATCGAAAAGGTTCTTCTCTGAGAGTCCTTTTCCGGAGAGCGCGAGCTGAAGTATGGGTACCGTCGATGCGTTGTAATTCACAATCAGCGGCGGTGTGATGCCCGGCGGCATCTGCCGCACAATGTACTGGGAAATTGCCGTGACTTGGGCATTCGCCACAGCAATATTGACGCCAGGGTGAAAGAAAATCTTGACGATACCGATGCCCGGGTATGAGGTGGCCTCAATATGCTCGATGTCATTGACCGTTGTCGTCAGCACCCGCTCGAAAGGGGTAGTGATCCGGCCAGCCATCTGTTCCGGTGAAAGCCCAGTGTACTGCCATGCGACGGATATGACGGGAATCCTGATATCCGGAAAGATGTCGGTCGGCATCCGCATCGCCGTGAGGGGGCCAAGGATCAACAGCAGAATGGCCAACACGATGAAGGTGTATGGACGAGTCAAGGCGATGCGGACAAGCCCTATCAGCACGTTACGCCTCCGCGGTGAGGAATGCCGCCGCATGGACGCATTCTTGACCTCACGAATTATCCCCTTCGGCATGCGCCTGACTGCGTCTTCCAGGCCGCTTCGGAAACACGCCGGCAGTATTGTCTGCCATGTCCGGTGCCAATCGCGCCAAGTTGCCGTGAATGTGCTGTAGTAAATCCAGCACAAGCTCACGCTCCGAGGCTGTCAAACCGGCAAGCGCCCTGGCCCGAGCCCGGTCCGAGTGACGCCATATCTCCTTGAGCACCGGGAATGCCGGTTCCTGGAGGAACAGGGAGCGAGCCCGGCGGTCGGCTGGATTGGGCTTGCGCTCAATCAGGCCGTCCGCTTCCATGCGGTCGAGTATCCGCCCGAGGGTCATCGGATCTGTGTCGGTAAGGTATGCCAGCCGAGTTTGTGAAATCCCCTCGTTGCGCTGCAGATAGGCAAGTACCTTGCACTGTGCCAGGGTGAGATTCAGTCGGCCGGTATCGCGTTCAAAATCGAGCATGAACAAGCGCGATACATCCCTCAAGAGGAAGCCGAAGTTTCGAAGCTCTTGCATAGGCTAGCGGGCAAATGGAAGTCAGCGGCCCGACTATGCTATCACCTGATAGCAATGGAGGGAAGTGGCTTGTATCAAGCCCGGATCCACCAGAATTTCGAGGACGGACGGCAAAACCATTCCCGCATGGGCCCCATGTCGTGAACCGTCCTTGGCACAAGGATAGATGAAGTCAGAGGAATCGCCGGATTATGCGTAACCCGGTTATAGAGAAGGCTCTTCGCCATGAAGAGTGAAGAGCCGCCAGGTTGTTGGCGGAGTGGACGGGACTCGAACCCGCGACCCCCGGCGTGACAGGCCGGTATTCTAACCAACTGAACTACCACTCCAAAACTTCCAAGCTTGAAACAAAAAGGGTTGCCAGCTCCGGCAACCCCTGTGCGACTTGGCGACCCCACCGGGATTCGAACCCGGGTTCATACCGTGAAAGGGTATTGTCCTAGGCCTCTAGACGATAGGGTCAATACTTGTGAATCTTTAGCAGCAAAACGGCGCGAATCATATCATCACATCGTAATAGCGTCTACTTTCTTCGCTACTTTCTTCGCTAATTCAGTCTTACAGCCCTCCTCGCCACACCGCTCTCAGCGGCGCGGACTCGGGGGATTCGATGGCTATGCGGACTTTCTCAAGCAGTTTGGGCTTGTCGACATTGAGCGTTCCCTTGAGAACCAGCCGGTTCGAAACATGATCGCTGCGAAAGACGGTTCTGACCAGTTCGAGTTGCGCCAGGAACAGCGCCATTTCCTTGAATTGCCCCAATTGTGGCAACGGCTCCCACTCGGGGAAAGCGTTGCGGAAACGCCGCTCCCCCTTGGAAAAATTCAGCACCAACGTGGATAAATATTCAGGCTGCGCAGCATTGGCGAGCCGCGCCGAATTCTCGGCGTGTTGCCGGGAAAACCTCAGGCCGCCCAAACTATTCAGAATCATCACCGAGCGGCGAATACCCGCCTCGCGCAGTTGATCCAATGCCGCCAGGGTCGATGCGAAAGTCTCACCTTTATTCACTTTGGCCAACACCAGGTCGTCGCCAGACTCTGCTCCCACATAAGCCAGAGTCAGGCCGGCCGCTGCCAGTTCCTTCAGTTCAGATACGCTCTTCTTGCGCAGATTGCGCGGCAAGCAGTAGCTGGAAACTCGGTGCACCGCCGGCAAATATTGGCGGATGGCATTCAGGATGGCCATCAGTCTTCGTGTCGGTAAAGCCAATGCATCGCCATCCGCCAGAAACACGCGCCTGACCTGATTCCCCCATTCATCGCGACAATGACGAATGCTTCTCAGCACCTCCTCCTCGCCGCGCGCTCGAAAGCGCTTTTGCGGTTCGGTGTACATTTCGCAAAAAGCGCAATGGTTCCACGAACAGCCGTCAGTCACGGGCAATATCAGAGAGTCGGCTTCGCTCGGCGGACGAAACACCGGCTCGACATAACGGATCGGATAGTCCAGGGACATCGTTCTATATCCACCTCTTCCCATCAGCAGGTGCGCAAGAAATCTTTCAGACACGGGTTGCCTTTGATTATCTTAGCGTCAATATTGCTCTCAATCGTGGTCAGTATAGTTGGTCTTTAAGTATCGGCGCAAAAAGCCGATCTCCAATGCCGACATTCGCGAAAATCGCTGAATTCTTTATGATGACGATGCGGGCCTAGTCTCCACTGGCAAGTCACATGGCCTGTGCCCTGCTTTTTTCGACCAGATCAATGTCCAACCCCAGCAAAAATATCCTGTTGTGCTACCTTGCTAATTGCTACGATTGCAGGATGAGTAATCCGTCGTTCGGTCGTTATTGCGTAGAGTTGCTCAATAACGGAATCGATGCGGCCGATATTTATGACTTTATATTGCGTGCACACATGATCTTCAATAGCAGTTGGCGCCACGAACAGCCCTGCGCCCGCTTGTCCGAAAGATTTCATTAATGCACTGTCGTCAAACTCGCCGACAATGCGAGGACGCAAGTCGTTGTCATCAAACCATTGGAACAGCTTGGGCCGAATAGCGACGTCTTCACCGGGAAGAAGAAACGGGGCGTTATTGAGCGACGCAGGAAACCTGCCCGACAGTTTTTTGGCCAGGCGTCGGGTACCAAACAGGCTCAAACCACTCTGACCAAGTAGATGGCTGTAGCCGCGAACATTCAGATTAGCGGGCATGGGCCGATCGGCTATGATCATGTCGAGCCGATGTATGGATAGTTCAGCCAATAGCGGAGTCATCCGCCCTTCACGGCATTCCAGCCGAACCGGCTCCCCGAGCTTGAGGGCTGGCTCTACGAGTCGGTAGGCTACTGCTTTTGATACGGAGTCGGTTATCCCCACACGAAACAGCAAGGTTCTTTTCGCCTTCTGGTCACGTAGGACTTCAAGGATATCCTCACCGGTACTGAAGATATCTTCCGCATAGCTCAGGATGCGCCGCCCCGTGTCGGTCAGTTCAAGGTTGCGCCCAGCGCGGCGAAACAGATCAACCCCCAGCGTCTCCTCAAACTCTTTCAACTGTCCGCTAATGGAATGCGCTGTAAGGTGCAGCTGCTCGGCAGCACGCACAATACTGCCTGTCTTGGCGACCATCCAGAAATAGCGCAAATGCTTGAAGTTGAGAGCAGCCATAACGTCCTTTCCAATGAGTTACCCAATCCGCCAAGGCCTCGGTACTTCAATTGTTTATGCATCTTGAGGCAGACCAACACATCGATTATTTCGATGTGTCATCTCAGTATATTGGAATTGTCGGATGTTTTCATTCGCCCTAACATTGCTCCCATGTTAAGCCTACATGCGATTGAATCATGCGTATCGAAATTCAAGCGAGTGGATTCGACCTCACCGACGCTCTGCGCGATCATACCGAACGACGTTTGCAGTTTGCCCTCAGTTGGGCCAGCGATGATGTGCGCAAAGTCCTCGTACGCCGCTCAGACATCAATGGGCCAGTGCCGGAGAAGATATGGCGGCATTGACTCTGGACGATCGAGGTGTGATTCGCGATTGCAATCAGGCGAGTGAAGCACTCTTCAAGTATCGCCGCAACGAACTGGCCTGGCGACATGTTTCTGCACTGTTGCCGCAATTGGCGAATTTGGAGTTGATGCATAACGGCCAGCCTGATCCACGTTTGCGTTTTCTGTGCCACGCCGGACGTCATTTCCAAGCAGTGACGCAGAGCGGTGGGCACCTCGCCAGCGAACTCTTTTTCAACCGTCTCGACAGCACGGAATGCAGCGGGTTGAAACTGATCGTGCGGCCGGCGAAGGAGGCTGTCTGCTCTAGCGAGCAGATGGCTGGTGGGAGCAGAAATGCGAACGAATAGCGGCGAACCGGCCATAGGATGGCTTGAACTGACTGCGTCGTCGAAATGGCGAGGTGCAATAGCTTCTGTACACCCGATCAACTTGGACGAACATCAGTTGTGCTATGGGGTGACGGTCGAGCAGCATTGGTTATGCGACAGCGACGGCGCCCTGACGATTTTCGAGTCCATGTCGGCTGCAACTAGGTTTCTGCACTTGCTGAACATGGATCGCATCGGTAAAGGCGGAAGTCGCGACCGCAATGAATTGGGACATGCCGCTTTCCAGTGCTTTCAACTCACCGCTCGGGGCCTCAAGGCATGCAACAAGTGCCGTGTCGGAAACAGGGTGTGCGCGCAAGGACATTGCGAATACGCTGATTTGAATACTTACGGGTAAGCGAAGCGAATTGGGCTAAGGAATCGACTGTTGAACACCATCGCGGATCGGAATGCAAATGTTTCTATGGAGTCAGCATGAACAAACTCGGCTTACTCGCCATCGTCGCTAACTTTGCTCCAGGCTTCTTGCAAGTACGCCGTACCACCTGGATAGCCATCGGTGTTGGCCTGGTGGTGTTATTCGGTCTTCTGCTCTGGGCTGCGGTGGCACTGATCGGTGCGCTATGGGGGCAAGCCTCGAACTTGGCAGGCGCTGCGCCTGAAGCCTTGCGTGGTGCGACAGGTGGAGCGATGGCTCAGTTTGAAGAGATCCTACCCGGTGCACGCGGAGTGCTGAACCAGGCTACCGAAATGGTACCTGGCGTGCGCGAAAAACTGGGCGAGCTAGTGCCTGACCTGAAGCCGGAAACCCAGCCGCAACGCGATGTCACAGGTACGGATATCGGACCTGTGACACGCTACCCAGGACTTGCGCGCACCCATTGGCGCCGGGAAGGTCGGCAGGTGGTGGTGGAATACGCGGGCAAAGCCGACTATGCGACGGTGCTCGATCATTATACGAAGGGCTTTGACGCGCTGGGTTTTGCTCTGTCCGTACAATCCGCCACGCTGGGGCAAGAGGTGCATGAGTGCAGCAAAGGCAGCGAGCGATTTGTTCTGAGAATCACGCAAGAACCCAAGAGCAGCGTCAGTGTGCGCATTGAGACGACGCTGCAATGACGATTATCAGACAGACAAGGAGACCCTCGCCATGAAACGCATCCTGCTATTTCTGGGCACCAATCTCGCCATCGTACTGGTGTTGTCAGTCACCATGCGCTTACTGGGCGTAGAGCCGTATCTCAGCGCCAATGGCCTGAACCTCACTTCACTGCTGATCTTTGCCGCAGTGATGGGTTTCGGCGGGTCATTCATCTCGCTCGCCATTTCAAAATGGATGGCGAAAAAATCGATGGGCGTACAGGTCATCGAAGCGCCATCAAACTCGACCGAATTCTGGTTGGTGGAAACCATACGCAAACACGCGACAGAAGCGGGTATCAACATGCCCGAAGTTGGAATTTTCAATTCGCCAGACGTAAACGCCTTCGCCACTGGCATGAGCAAGAACCGTTCGTTAGTCGCGGTCTCCACGGGTCTATTGCAACAGATGACGCGCGATGAAGCCGCAGCCGTGCTGGGACACGAAGTCGCCCACGTCGCCAATGGTGACATGGTGACACTGGCGCTGATCCAGGGCGTGGTGAACACCTTCGTCATGTTCCTCTCGCGGGTCATTGGTAGCGTTGTGGATCGGGTCGTGTTCAAGACCCAGCGCGGTCAGGGCCCGGCCTTCTACGTCACGATGATTGTCGCCGAGCTGGTGCTGGGCATCCTTGCCTCGATCATCGTCATGTGGTTCTCGCGTCGGCGCGAGTTTCGCGCCGACTTGGGAGGCGCCAGCCTGGCCGGCCGGCAAAACATGATCGCCGCGTTGGAGCGCCTGAATTCCACTCACCCTCAAGCGTTACCAGAGAAGTTGGCCGCTTTCGGCATCGTTGGCGGCCGCGGCAGCGGCATCAGACGCCTGTTCATGACCCATCCACCCCTGGAGGAACGCATTGCTGCGCTCAAGGCGGCGCAGCAATAACACTGCCCTTTTGAAAGCTGACCATGACACTTGAAGAACAGAAATCCATTTTAGCCATCGCCTTGTACGCAGCCTTCGCCGACGGCATAAAGGATGAACGCGAACGTGAACAAATTCGTCGCATTGCCGAGTCCTTGACCGATCAAGCCGCAATGCTCGACCTTGTCCGTCTTTATCAGGACGTGCTGCTCAAGCGGGTGAGTCTCTCGGCGGCAGCCACCGCACTGACCGATCCCGGACAGCGCCAACTTGCCTATGAAATGGCGGTGTGCGTGTGCGAGGCGGATGGCCGGTTAGCCCAACCTGAGCGACTGTTCCTGGATGAGTTGAAAGCTCTGCTCAAGCTTGACACAGTAGCTACAGATCTCGTTGAGGGAGAGATCGATACCCTCGTCGATGCGACAGAATCGGTTGCGCCAATGGCACAGGCAGAAACGAAAGCCGTCGCCGCCGGACCGGTAGTCGCCGTACGCTCGACCATGACCGATGCCGAATTGGACAAATCGATCCTCTATTACGCCATGCTCAACGGTTCTCTGGAACTGCTGCCGCAATCCTGGGCGTCGATGGCCATCATTCCGCTGCAAATCAAGATGGTATACAGCATGGGCAAAGCGCACGGAGTTGAACTCGACCAGGGACATATCAAGGAATTCATCGCCGCAGCCGGGGTCGGGCTGACCTCCCAATACCTTGAGCAATTCGGACGCAAACTGCTGGGTGGGCTTCTCGGCAAGATGGCAGGCAAGACTCTTGGCAGCCTGGGTAGCACCGCCACTGGCATGGCGTTTTCCTTCGCCACGACTTACGCATTGGGGCAACTCGCCAAGCGCTATTACGCCGGGGGGCGCTCGATGAATACCGCACTGTTGCGCGACACCTTCGCAAACCTCCTGGAGCCCGCCAAACAGATGCAAACACAATATCTGCCGCAAATTCGCCAACAAGCCGCAACGCTCGACATGGGCCGCGTCATGGCTATGGTGCGGGGCGGCTGAGCGCCATGCGGATATTTTCTCCGTTTTACCGGCGTGCGATGTATTGGTCGCGGCATCGACATGCGCCGTGGTATCTGGGGACGACGAGTTTTGCCGAATCATCGTTCTTTCCAATCCCGCCCGACGTGATCGAGGTTGTTGTCCGATAGTTATCTAAGGAGAGTCATAATGAAACGTATTGCAATTGCTTTGTTTGCCGTCGTATTGGGTGTTGGCGCAATGGTTCAGGATGCTGAAGCCAAACGACTGGGTGGAGGAAAATCCTTTGGCACCAGTCGCGATTCATCGGTGATGCAGCGCAATGCCGTGCCAGCAAAGTCTGCCGCTGCACCTACTCAAGCCGCCAGCCCGGCTGCCGCCCCGCAATCCGGGATGAGTCGTTGGCTTGGCCCGCTGGCCGGTCTGGCCGCCGGTATTGGCCTGGCCGCTTTACTCTCGCATTTTGGTATGGGGGAAGGCATGGCCAACATGCTGATGATCCTGGCCCTGGTGATGGTTGCCGTGTTTGTCTTCCGCTGGCTGATGAAGAAGCGCCAATCACCCAACGGCATGCAACCCGCAATGCAATATGCCGGCCCAGCGGCGGGAATGGGTGATGCGCGTTCAACCGATGCATTCCCGGCAGGCTCAGCCGGCGGTATAGGCGCTGGAGCAATCGCTGCTACTGCAGCCTTACCGCATGTCCCTGCCGACTTCGATGTCGACGGCTTCTTGCGACAGGCAAAACTCAACTTCATCCGCTTGCAGGCTGCCAACGACCGCGGCGACATGGAGGAGATTCGTCAGTTCTGTACGTCCGCAATGGCGGCCGAAATCCAGATGCAGTTTCATGAGCGCAATCAACTCGCTCAGGAGACGGACATCATGCAACTCAATGCCGACTTGCTTGACGTAAGCATCGATGGCGACTGGATGCTGGCGAGTGTGCGTTTCTCCGGCCAATTGCGCGAAGAGGCGAATGCGGCGCCCGAAACATTCAGCGAAGTCTGGCATTTGACCAAGCCTGCAGATGGCACCCAGGGTTGGTGCATTGCTGGAATTCAGCAAAGCTGATTCTTAGGGCGCTGCCAGACAAGTGAACCTTGTCGATAAACAGCCATTGATGGGATCGATCATGCCTGTCGCACCTCCTGCGCCAAGCACTGGCGAATCCACGGCCTGGCATGCCCAAGCCACGGAAGTGGTCGCCGCAGCGCACAAGGTCGATCTATCTCAAGGGCTCGATGCGCCCGAGGTGACGACCAGACTCGCCAAACACGGCCCTAACCTGCTTGCCAGCAATCCCCCGCGTCCGCCCTGGCGCAAGTTTCTCGACCAGTTCGGCAACTTCCTCGTCATCGTGTTGCTTTGTGCCGCAGTGCTAGCCGGCGCGGTTGGCGACCTCAAGGACGCCATCGGCATCGTGATCGTGGTGCTGCTCAACGCGCTGCTCGGATTTTTTCAGGAGCACCGTGCCGAAGCTGCGCTATCGGCACTCAGGAACATGCTGGCGCCGATTGCCCGTGTGCGCCGGGACGGCCGCACCGCGCTGATCCAAGCGGTCGATCTAGTGCCTGGGGACATCCTGCTGCTCGAAGCAGGCGACCGCATCCAGGCCGATGCACGGGTACTTCATGCCCATTCGGCGGAGGTGGCGGAAGCCGCGCTCACCGGCGAATCTCAGACCGTGACCAAGTGCCCGGCAGCCGTCGAAGAAAAGGCGGTGCTGGCGGAACGGCGCTCGATGGTCTACATGAACACCGTCGTCACGCGCGGCAGGATTGAAGCTGTCGTCACCGCTACCGGCATGCGCACCGAGATGGGCAAGCTCGCCGGACTCCTGGCCGAAGCCGCTGAATCGGCGACACCACTGCAGGTTCAGCTTGATCGTCTGGGTAAGCGGCTTGCCACCATTGCCGGCGGCGTCGTGGCGCTGATCTTCGCGCTTGGCCTGCTGCGCGGAGATGACCTGGTGCAGACTGCGATGACCGCGATTGCGCTTGCGGTGGCGGCAATTCCCGAAGGCTTGCCGGCCGTGGTCACGGTCACGCTGGCGCTGGGCATGCACCGCATGGCCAAGCGCCACGCCATTGTCAAGAAGCTGGCGGCGGTGGAAACCCTCGGTTGCACGACCGTGATCTGTTCAGACAAGACCGGCACGCTGACTTTGAACCAGATGACGGCACGCGGCTTCTTCTTTCTTGGGCGGCGCTTTTCGGTCCGAGGAGAAGGTTACCGGGGTGATGGTCAAATCACGTCCGACGATGGCCAACCCGCGCCCAGCTTTAGCGTTCTAGGCTTTCCCACAGTACTGTGCGCTGATGCTCGTATTCGTAACGGAGAACTTATCGGCGATCCCACCGAAGGCGCGCTGCTGACGCTTGCCGCGAAAACCTGGCCAGGTGGGACAACACCTGAAGAGATTGCTGATACCCTAAACCGACGCTATCCGCGCATCGCCGAGATTCCCTTCGATTCCGCCAACAAGTTCATGGCCACCTTTCATCCTGACGGCGCTGTCGTGCACATGTGGGTTAAGGGTGCTCCCGACGTGCTGCTTGCCCGAGCCAATCGTTGGCTCGCCGCTACCGGCGAGCAACCGCTCGATGACGCTGTCCGCACCGAACTCGCCGCGCAAAATACGGCCTTTGCCGAGGACGCCATGCGCGTCCTCGGCCTGGCCGGCCGTACCATTCCCGCTGCCGACTTCGATCCGGCCGGCGATCTGCTGCGCTGGGCCGACGAGTTGATCCTGATCGGTCTCGTCGGCATCATCGACCCACCGCGCCCCGAGGTGCGCGAGGCGATCCGCCTCTGCCAGGTCGCCGGCATTGAGGTAAAGATGATCACCGGCGACCATAGTCTGACGGCAGCGGCGATCGCCCGCAAACTGGGGCTGATCGGCGAACGGAGCGGTGAGGTGCACGAAGGCTGCGAGATCGAAGCGCTCGAAGGCGCCGCGCTGGCCGCGCTGGTCGAGCGCACGGCCGTGTTTTCGCGTGTCTCTCCCGAGCACAAGCTACGCATCGTCAAGGCGCTCAAGGCGCGCGGCCACGTCGTCGCGATGACCGGCGATGGCGTCAACGACGCGCCGGCACTCAAGGCCGCCGATATCGGCATCGCCATGGGCGTTACCGGTACCGAAGTCACCAAGGAGGCCGCGACGCTGGTGCTCACCGACGACAACTTCGCCAGCATCGTCGGCGCGGTGAAAGAAGGCCGCACCATCTACGACAACATCGTCAAATTTGTGCGCTTCCAGCTCTCGACCAATATCGGCGCGATTCTTACGGTGTTGGGAGCGCCGCTCCTCGGCATGCCGACGCCTTTCACAGCCATTCAGATTCTCTGGGTCAATATCATCATGGACGGACCGCCGGCCATGACCCTTGGCGTCGAGCCGGCGCGCACCGGCATCATGCACGTTCAGCCGCGCCAAACAGATGCCCACATCCTGACGAGTAGTCGTTTGTTACGCTTGGCAATCTACGGTTTGACCATGGCAGTGGGTACGCTTGCCGCCTACACCTGGGGTGAACTTCAGGGTGGGAACACCTACGCCACGACACTGGCGTTTACCACGTTCGTGTTGTTCCAGTTCTTCAACATCTTCAATGCCCGTAGCGAGCATGGCAGTGCCTTCAATCGTCAGTTCTTCGCCAACGGCAAGCTCTGGCTTGCCCTCTTCGCTGTGGTCGGCATGCAGGTGCTTGTCGTTCATTGGGGGCCGGCACAGGTCGTGTTCGATACCGTCGATCTGACGCTGAGTGACTGGGGTTTGGCGGCAGCGATCGCTGCATCCGTGCTCTTTCTGGAGGAAGCGCGCAAGTTACTGCAGCGTCTTTTTCAGGGCATGGCGCGCAGGAAAACCGTGTAGTCCATTATGAATGCCAGTGGTGCGAGTTTACCGGCGGCCACTTTCAAGAATTGAAAATTATCCGGAGGAGCAAGAAACGATGTCCCGATTCATCAAGTCCATGGAGACCCTGATATTCGGCAGCCGGTGGATGCAAGCTCCCTTGTATCTGGGCTTGATCGTTGCCCAGGGCGTTTATGTGTATCAGTTCATGCTGGAACTGTCGCATCTCGTGACCAGGATCGGCAGTTTGGGCGAGACCGATATCATGCTCATCGTGCTCGGTCTCATCGATGTCGTGATGATCGCGAATCTATTGATCATGGTCATCGTTGGCGGCTATGAGACTTTTGTTTCCCGCCTCGATCTGGAAAATCATCCCGACCTGCCTGAATGGCTTTCGCACGTTAACGCCAGTGTGCTCAAGGTCAAGCTGTCCATGGCGCTGATTGGCATCTCGTCCATCGACTTGCTGAGAACCTTCATCAATGCCGATCAACTGACCGACCGCGTCATCATGTGGCGGGTCGCCATCCACGCGACATTTCTGGTATCGGCCTTGGCACTGGCATATACCGATAAGTTAATGACCAGTACATTGGCCATCAGCACCAAACACTAATCAGGTAATGCCTATCGAGACCCGCAAGAACAATGTAGTAACGGTATTTACCAGGTCACATGGTCAAACCAGGATAAGAAAGGTGTACCGCGCTATAGCCAGCGGATCATTCGGTTGGAATGTTCACCAACTCTTTATTGCGAAAGGCAACGACGTGATCTACATCGAGGCGAATGCCAATTGTTTCGCCAATGGTGTGATTGTGGTGGCTCGGCACCAGCGACAGCACGCGCCTGCCGCTTGGCAGGCGCAGCGTGTACAGAAATTCCGCGCCGCGAAAGGCCTTAGCGACAACTTCCGCCTGGGTGGCGCTGGCATCATCGTGAACAATATCGTCCGGACGCAACAGGACGGAGACGCGGCAGGAACGTTCGCAGGCATCGCAGCCAAGAAAACATTCGGCTGGGATGGTCCCGCGCAACGTGCCGAGCTCGATCTGCACTTCTTGGGCATTCTGGACTTTGCCCGGCAGGAACACCCCTTGGCCGACGAAGTCCGCCACAAACCGATTGGTCGGCCGGTGGTAGAGGTTGTAAGGCGTGTCCCATTGCTGGATGCGGCCCTCGTTCATGACACCAATCTCGTCGGCCACGGCGAAGGCTTCGTGCTGGTCGTGGGTGACGAGGATGGCGGTAATGCCGGCATGCTTGATGATATCGCGTACCTCAAGCGACAGGCGTTCTCTCAGATCCACATCCAGGTTGGAGAATGGCTCGTCGAGCAACAGCAGATGCGGTCTGGGTGCCAGTGCCCTGGCCAGGGCCACGCGCTGCTGCTGGCCGCCGGAGAGTTCATGCGGGAATTTCCTGCCCGAACCGTCGAGGCCGACAGTTGCCAACAACTCGGTCACACGGTCGCGACGTTGTTCCTCGGACGCTCTGCGCAGACCGAAAGCGATGTTGTCGGACACCGACAAGTGCGGGAACAGGGCGTAGTCCTGAAACACCATGCCGATCCTGCGCTGTTCTGGCGGCAGATGCAGCGACAGACTGCTCACGACGACGCCATTGAGACAGATTTCACCGCCGTTGACGTGTTCGAAGCCGGCGATCGCCCGCAGCACGGTCGTCTTGCCGCAACCTGAGGGCCCGAGCAGGCAGCCTATAGCTCCTTGCTCCAGCGAGAAGGATAAGGTATCTACCACCACGTGGCGGCCGTAGGCATGGCAAACTTGTGTCAGTTCGAGCAGTGGCATTGGTTCTTGGTTTCTTGTAAGAGTGCCTGCCATTCCTTCGTACTGTTTCGTTCCCATACGTGGCGGAGGCTAAGCCTGTCAAGGCGAATAACTCAATTATAATTCCCATTTTCACTACGGATCGTCTCGCGTGTCAGCGACTTCCGCAATTGCCACCCAACTCGTTGTCCGCGACAAACGCCGCCCAAACGTCTTGGTCGGTGCCGCTTTCCTCATTGCCGCACTGACTGCGGCCCCCATTTTCAGCGTCTGGACGAACATCTTCTCCGGTGGCACAAGCGCTACTTGGCAGCATCTTTTTACCACCGTTCTGCCGGAGTACATAACGAATACTTTGTGGCTGTGTTTCGGCGTCGGCAGCGGCGTGATCGTCGTTGGCGTTGCCACGGCATGGCTGGTCACCATGCACGATTTTCCGGGGCGGCGTCTCTTCCAGTGGGCACTGGTACTGCCGCTGGCCGTTCCGGCCTATGTCATGGCCTACGCCTACACGGACCTGCTACAGTTTGTTGGGCCGATACAGATGTGGTTGCGGGAGAGCTTAGGCTGGCACAAGGGTGACTACTGGTTTCCCGATGTGCGTTCTCTGGGTGGAGCCGTCACCATGTTCATATTCGTGCTCTATCCTTACGTCTATCTGCTTGCTCGCACGGCTTTTCTCGAACGGGCGAGCGGCATGCTGGAAGTTGGCCGTTCGCTTGGTCTGGGACCGTGGGCGAGTTTCTTCCGCATTTCGCTGCCGCTGGCACGGCCAGCGGTGGCGACGGGCACAGCCTTGGCTCTGATGGAGACACTGGCCGATTATGGCACCGTGGCCTACTTTGCGGTGCAGACTTTCACTACCGGCATTTACCGGGCGTGGTTCTCCCTGGGAGACCGAATCGCCGCCGCGCAGCTCTCGGCGGCACTGCTTGGTTTCGTCGTGCTGGTGCTGCTTGCCGAACGAACCAGCCGCGGCCGCGCGCGCTTTAACAACACCACCGGCCGCAACCGGCCACAACCCGGCCGCAAGCTATCCGGCGCCAAAGCAGTCGCGGCTATGCTGACCTGCGCCCTACCGCTGACTATCGGCTTTCTTGTTCCGGCGGGGATTCTGCTAAAGATGGCGCTGACCGAAGGCGATGCGCAGTTTGGTATGCGCTTCTTGCAACTGGCCGGCAACAGCTTCACGCTGGCCGCCTTGACCTCGCTGCTGGCGGTGGGACTGGCGGTGCTGCTGGCCTACGCAGCGCGCCTTAGTCGCTCACATTGGGCGCAGATCATGAATCGCGTGGTCGGCCTGGGCTATGCCGTTCCCGGTTCCGTCATCGCTGTTGGGGTGCTGATTCCCGTCACACGCCTGGACAACTGGCTGGCAGCGTGGTTCGAGGCCAGCATCGGCACGAACCCAGGGTTGCTCCTGACCGGCGGCATCACGGCGCTGGTGTACGCCTACCTGGCGCGCTTCCTCGCTGTAGCCCTGCAGACCGTGGAAACAAGCCTGGCCAAGATCACGCCCAGCATGGACGATGCGGCACGTTCGCTTGGGCTGGGGCAGGGCGATACCCTGCGCCGGGTGCACCTGCCATTATTGCGCGGCAGCCTGCTGACCGGAGGTTTGCTGGTGTTCGTGGACGTGATGAAGGAACTGCCGGCGACGCTGGTCATGCGCCCCTTCAACTTCGACACCCTGGCAACCCAGGCCTACATCCTGGCTTCCGACGAGCGTCTGGCGGAGGCCTCCACTGCGGCGCTGACCATCGTTGCGGTCGGTATCCTTCCCGTGATTGGATTGTCACGCAGCATCGCACGAAATATGGGAAACCAGACAGGCTGCTAATACCCCAAGACAAGATTCGGGCACAAGCGTCCGCAGTTGATTCTGGGGTACTAACGCCAGCCGGCCCGATCGAATATCTTCTGCGCCTGCGCGGTATTTTTCGACAAGGTGCCCACGTTCAGATTATCGGCCTTGAACTTGCCCAGCGATTCAAGTTCCGGGTTTTTCACCGCCGCGCTCTTCACCACCGGCCATTCGTTGTTACCGTTGGCGAAATAGGCTTGTGCTTGGTCGCTTGCCAGGTATTCGAGGAACTTCACTGCGGCATCTTTGTGCGGCGCCGTCTTCAGCATGCCGCCACCGGAGACGTTGATGTGGGTGCCGAAACTCTTCTGGTTTGGCCAGACGACGCCAATATTCTCGATCACTTTCCTGTCCTCATCCTTGCTGGAGCGCATCAGGCGCACGATGTAGTAGGTGTTGGAAATCGCGACACCGCACTCGCCCGCCGCGACAGACTTGATCTGATCCGTGTCACCGCCTTTCGGCGCACGGGCAAAGTTGGCGACCAGTCCCTTGGCCCATTCCTCGGTCTTCTGTTCCCCCAGATGGTGGATCAGGGCCGAGCCCAGCGACAGGTTGTAGGGATGGGAACCGGCGCGCACGCAGACCTTGCCTTTCAGGCGCGGGTTGGCAAGATCTTCGTAGTTCTGCACGTCGGCTGAGCTGACGCCGGCCTTGTTGTAGATGATGACGCGGGCGCGGGTGGAGAAAGCGAACCAGTCCGGTGCGCGCAGGTGGTCTGGAATGCGCTCTTCCAGCAACCTGGATTTCACCGGCGAGAACAGACCGAGTGCATCTGCCTGGGCCAGACGGGCGGCGTCCACCGTGAGGAAAACATCGGCCGGACTGTTGGCGCCCTCGTTCTTGATGCGTTCGAGCAGTTCGTCCTCCTTGCCCTCGATGCGGTTGATCTTGATGCCGGTCTGTTTCGTAAAATCGGCATAGAGCGCCTCGTCGGTCTGGTAATGACGTGCGGAATAGAGGTTCAGAATTTTTTCCTGAGCGAAGACACTGCAAGTGTTCAAAGCAAGGGCAAATAGTAGAGCGGATCGAACAGCATTCATGAGTTTTCCTGTGGGTTGGTGGCGGAGGTGAGAATCCTATTGGGGTTTTCCAGTAAGTGCAATTCATGACAATGGCTAAGCATGATAGTTCATCACATTGCGCAATTTACTTGCCTTGGCGGGTAATCGGTGATTTGCCAAATTGATCTGGCAAGCGGTAGACAACACTCAGTTGAACCGCTAGAATTCTCGCCGTCATTGGGGAGTAGTCGCCCTCCGCCCAGAGGGGCTTGCATCAACACACTTGGCCCGTAGGCCATGGTGCAAGCGGTTTCCAAACTTGGCAAGACCTTTGACCATATCGCCTTCGGACTGGCCGGAGAAGCGAAATGGTCAATTGTCTTTTTCCGGCCAAGGAGCATTAGCTTTGGAAGCC
>Ga0172380_10003316_pt1 | contig 22365 bp, 19 predicted proteins | sample Leawe162metaG_FD_119747 | JGI IMG/M metagenome (GOLD analysis project Ga0172380, IMG submission 119747) | Leachate microbial communities from a municipal landfill in Southern Ontario, Canada - Leachate well 162 metaG | ecosystem: Engineered > Solid waste > Landfill > Unclassified | place...
GGCGTCAATGACCTGTGCGACGCCTTTGTCGGGCCGATCAATGTGACGGCCGAATACGTGGACCGGATCAGCAAGGGCGACATCCCTCCCAAGATCACCGACACCTACAATGGCGACTTCAACGAGATCAAGAATAACCTGAATGCCTGTATCGAAACTATGACCGATTTGCTGACCGAAACCGACAAGATTGTCCGGGCTGCGGCGGATGGCGATCTGGACAAACGCGCAGATGCAGAACTGTTTGTCGGAGGCTGGAAAAAACTGGTAGCCGGGGTGAACGACACTGTTACCAATATTGTCAACCCATTGATGGTCACCGCTGATTATGTGGACCGCATTTCCAAGGGGAACATGCCGCCAATCATCACTGCCGAATACAAGGGGCAGTACAATGTCATCAAGACCAACCTGAACATACTGATCGATGCTACCAACAAGATCACTGCTGCGGCCAAGGAAGTAGCTGGCGGCAACCTGATGGTGGAGCTGAAGGAGCGTTGCAGCGAGGACGAGCTGATGCACGCCCTGTCCGAAATGGTGGCCAAGCTGGTTGAGGTGGTAAACAACGTGAAATTGGCCGCCGACAACGTAACAGTGGGCAGCCGCGAGATGAGTACCAGTTCCCAGGAGATGTCGCAGGGGGCTACGGAACAGGCTGCGGCGGCCGAGGAGGCTTCGTCCAGCATGGAGCAGATGTCCGCCAATATCCGCCAGAGCGCGGATAATGCCTCCCAGACCGAAAAAATCGCCATCAAGAGCGCGGATGACGCCAAGGAAGGTGGCAAGGCAGTTGCCGAGACAGTAAGTGCCATGAAAGAGATAGCCGGCAAGATCTCCATCATCGAGGAGATCGCACGCCAGACAAATCTGTTGGCGTTGAATGCCGCCATTGAGGCTGCAAGGGCCGGAGAACACGGCAAAGGCTTCGCGGTGGTGGCGGCGGAAGTCAGAAAACTGGCTGAACGAAGCCAGAAGGCGGCCGGCGAGATCGGCAATCTTTCGGCCTCAAGCGTGGAGGTAGCCGAGAGGGCGGGCGGCATGCTGGGCAGGATCCTGCCGGATATCCAGAAAACCTCCGAGCTGGTCCAGGAGATCGGAGCGGCCAGCCGCGAACAGGACACAGGCGCCGAGCAGATCAACAAGGCCATTCATCAGCTCGACCAAGTCATCCAGAAGAACGCCGGAGCAGCCGAGGAGATGTCGGCAACCGCAGAGGAGCTTTCCTCCCAGGCCGAGCAGCTTCAGAGCGTTATCGATTTTTTCAGAGTTGATGCAGCATCGGGGCACCACTCGCTGGCGGTGGTCAAGGCCAATCAAAAGCATCTGCCATTAATTGCCAAATCAAACGGATATCACAGGGATCCCCGGATTCAGGCAAAGCCGGCCAATATGGCGTCCAGTGCCGGAGTGAGCCTGCATATGGGCGACTATGACAACCAGGATGAGGCTTTTGAAAAATTCTAAATAGCAACATCACCAGGCGATGGGGCTACCATTGCCTGGTGATGTTTCAAGGAGGCTTTCATGGCAGTTGCTGCGATAAATGAAACCCGTCAGTATTTGACCTTCAAGCTGATGGATGAGGTGTATGCCGTTGATGTGGAAAAGGTGCGGGAGATACTCGAGTTTTCCTGCATTACCAAGGTGCCGCAGACACCTGAATACATGCGTGGGGTAATTAACCTGCGCGGCAGCGTGGTGCCGGTGATTGACATGCGTCTCAAATTTGGTTTGCCCGAATCGGAAAAGACGGTGAATACCTGCATTATCGTTGTCGAGGTGCTTCATGAGGATGAAACCGTAATCATTGGCGCCCTGGCTGATTCGGTGCAAGAGGTTTTTGAGCTGGAGCCGGAACAGATAGAGCCTGCGCCCCATATAGGCACCAAAATCAACACGAATATCATCATGGGAATGGGCAAAAACGATGGCCAATTCATCATGATTCTGAATATTGACAAAATATTTGACTATGATGAATTGAATGTAACTGGCGAGGCCATCATGGCCGCAGCATGAAGCATAAATCTGCTCCACATTTATCGTCAGGGTTTATAATAACAAGGGAGTGAAGAGGTTCTCCGGGTGAGCGGATGATAGCGGAGCAACCGGGACTCTGACGAGAGGAAGTGGATTATGTATGAAAAAGCTGGTGTGCAGAGTGGTAGTGGCATTGCTTATGTGTTCATTGCCTTTGATGGTGCCGGCTGTTGGTTATGGAGACGCTAATCAGGTAATAAACGGTGCGCAGATACCGCCCATAGGGCAACAACTGGTGCGGGAAGGTGATTTCGCGGTCAAACTGGTTGCGGTTTTGGGAGTAAGCACTACCGGTGACGAGGCTGTGGCTGAAAGTCGTCTGGCTGATGTGGGAATTACGCCGCTCAATGGCTGGATAGCTGATTATCCATTGACCCCCGATATCATCGGCGAGTTATATAAATCGGTGCGCGATGCGGCCGACAGCGGGAAAATCTCTTTAACCGTCAATGTCGCCCTGGAACGCCTGAATGGCGTGATGACGCAATTGGGTTTGGATGTTGCCGCCACCACTCCGGGAAATAACGGCAATGATGCTAATGCGCAGGAAAATGAGCCGTCCGCGGATGTCGTCAATAATTATTATTACAATGAAGGCCCGCCAGTAGTCACATATTATTCACCTCCTCCGGATTACTATTATCTGTATACCTGGGTGCCGTATCCGTTCTGGTGGTCAGACTTCTGGTATCCTGGCTATTACATCCTGAATGATTTCCAGCGCGAGGTTGTGGTTGGAACGAGAAATGAATATATTACCAATCATTTCCGTGATCTCAGGGGTCGTTGGTATGGTCGCATCGATCCGGTGGGAAGATTCCGGGGGAGAAATTGGCTGGTGAGGGGCAATTCGGTGCGGAGCGCAACTATCCCGCAGGTATTTTCCAGACATGACCGTGGTCCTGGCAGTGCGGTTGTACCACGAAGAACCATTGGCGGCATGCTCAATGCCCCTGTCAATCGTCCTGTCAATCGTCCGAGCCAGACATACGCTGGCAGCAGAGGTTCCGGAATCCAGTTGCCCGACAGAGGTGGGTGGGCTACATACAGATCCCCGTCCCGAGTTACGGCGCCGTCGTTTACAGCGCGTCCGGCATTCAGAAATAATGAAATCGCAAGCCCAAGGCCAGTTATCAGCCCATTCAGGGGGATGTCGCCTCGTATGGGTGGACCGATCGGTATGCCTTCAAGGGGCGGTTTCGAGGGCCGCGGAGGCGGATTTTCTGCAAGAGGCCGCCGTTGACAGATGCTGGTACTGTATAAACAACAAAATATATTAATTGGTAAATGTTGGTTTACAAAAAGATAAATATAAGCTAAAAGAACTCCAGACAATGCTGGGAGGGGGCGAAGTGGCGATACCGGTTCATAATTTGACTGGAAGCGAGCCAAGAGAAGACAGTTGCATTACGAAACCGTTCTCGGATCATTTTTCCATATGCGTAAATGAAAACTGGAGATGCAAATATGCCCTGCTTGCCGATTTTATCGGCAATTATTGCATTCACCCGGACCATAAGAAATTCCAGGAAAAGTCTTTCTAGCTCATTTTTGCACTCCCCCTGCTCCCATTGGCTGATCTGACGTAGAAACTCTTCCTTATCCCCGCCACAGTCACATCGCGAAAGGAATCCCTGCTTGAGTGGAATTCAGCAACAAAAGGTCCATTTGATGTTCCCGCAGATGGGTAGAAATGGCGGTAAGCTATCTGAAGAAGATCTACTTGCCGCTTATATCAAACTGGAAAAACAGTTTCAGGAACGAACCGCGGATTTGATTGCTGCAAATAAGGCTTTGTCAAACGAAATAGCTGAGCGCAAGTTTGCCGAGGAGGATCTCCGCAAAAGCGAGGAAACCCTCAAGAACCTTATGGAACTGATGCCGGTGGGGGTAGGGTGGATCGACAGATACGAAAACATTGAATATCTCAATCATTGTTTCGTGGACATGTTCGGCTACACCCTTAACGATATTCCCACTCTTCAGGAATTGTATGCCAAGGCATTTCCAGACCCCAACTACCGGGCCGGGGTAATCGCCGCCAGGGCTGAGGGAATCAAGAACATCAAGGCAAGCGGTGCGCCAATGGCACCGATGGATCTTGAAATAGTGTGTAAAAACGGCATGGTCCGTCATGTAATCATGAACAACCAGTTGGTCTGCGACCGTTGCCTGACGGTCTTGATCGATATAACTGAACGTGAATTACTGCAAGACCGCCTTACCAAGTCCCAGAAAATCGAGTCGCTTGGCGTCCTTGCCAGCGGCATTGCCCATGACTTTAATAACATTCTGACCGGCATCCTGGGATTTATCTCGCTAGCGCGTATGCACCTTAATGAGTCTCATAAGTCATACGATCTGTTGCGACAGGCTGAAAAATCGTCGCAGCGGGCCGCCAAGGTTGCTTCCCAGCTAATAACCTTTGCCAGTGGCAGCAAGCCAATCAAAAAGACCTTGGACGTGCTTAAGCTCGTTGGTGATTCGGTCTCATTATCACTGCGTGGAACAAACGTGCTGGGCAATGTCGAGATTGCCACTTCGGTGCATGCGGTCAAGGCTGACGAAATGCAGTTGGGCCAAGCTTTTAACAACATCATCATAAATGCCGTGCAGGCAATGCCGGATGGTGGAACCTTGAATGTACTGGGCGAGAACGTCACACTGGACAGTAGCAATAAATTCGGCTTACAGCCAGGCCAGTACGTGAGGGTATCCTTCAGGGACGAGGGCTGCGGCATCCCGGAAGATATCCGGGAAAAGATCTTCGACCCTTATTTTACCACCAAGCCAGACGGCTCCGGGCTTGGCCTTACTTCGGTCCATTCAATTGTCAGCAAGCATGGTGGGTTTGTCTGCGTAGATTCCGAGGTCAACGGGGGCACGACCTTCACTATCTATCTGCCATCAGCTGGTGACGCGACGTTTGTGTCCGGTTCCAACAAAATCACCTTGTCCGGCGTTAATCGGGCCTCCGGCGGTATACTCCTGATGGATGATGAGGAAACGATCAGGAATCTTGCCAGGGAAACATTGGGTTTTCTCGGTTACAGGGTGACGACCTGCAACACTGGTGAGGAGGCAATTGCTCTGTTTAAAGCAGCCAGAGAGTCGGGCATACCATTTATGGCGGCAATATTGGATCTCACCATTCCTGGAGGCATGGGGGGGAAAGAGGCGGCGCAACAGATCCTTGAAATTGACCCTGCAGCACGCCTGATAGTATCCAGCGGCTATACAAATGACCCGGTTATGGCCGGATACAGAAATTATGGTTTTTGCGCTGCGGTTACCAAACCTTACAAGGCTTCGGAGCTGGGCGAAGAGTTGGGGGCACTTCTGCTGCAGGGTAAGTGAGTTGCATAAGATTTTTCATGTTTCAGTTATGAACGCGAGAGGAGTCCTCTGTGTCTTTAATAATTACTTCATACAATGATCGTATCGGCACCATCACCTTCAATAACCCCGCAACCCGCAACAGCCTTTCCAGCGATCTGTTGAGCGAGCTGATCGAAACCTTGCAGCTCTTTGAGAAACGCAAGGCGCGGGCAGTGATCATCCGGGCAGAAAATGGCGTAAAAATATGGTCATCCGGCCTTGATATTCGGGAACTTCCTATTCCCGGCCGAGACCCGCTCTCTTACAACGATCCATTGGAACAGTTGCTGCGCGCCATCCAGCTTTTTCCTGCCCCGGTGATTGCCATGATCGAGGGAGGGGTGTGGGGCGGTGCCTGTGACTTGGCCTTTATCTGCGATATGGTCGTTGGATGCCCGACTGCTTCATTCGCCATTACCCCGGCCAAAATAGGAGTACCATATAATTCCACTGGGATCCTTCATTTCATTAATGTGGTTGGGCCGCGTCTTACCAGGGAGATGTTCTTTACTGCCAAGCCGATCGATGCCGAACGTGCCCTGCAGGTCGGCATCCTTAACCGGTTGGTTCCGACAGAAGAGCTGGAGCGCTTTACCGTCGGCATGGCCCTGCAAATAGCCCAAAATTCTCCTTTGGCAATTGCGGTCATCAAGGAGCAGTTGCGCCTGTTGGGCAACTCTCATCCATTAAGCCCTGAGACTTTCGAGCGAATTCAGGGACTGCGCAGAAAGGTCTACGACAGTGCTGATTATCTTGAGGGGAAAAGCGCCTTTTACGAAAAACGCCCGCCGAAGTTCAAGGGCGAATAGGCGGCTACCACAATTTTACGCAGATTCAAATTTGCTTGCCAAGTTGCAGGTAATTACAAGTTATTGATCATAAGCCAAAAGGCCACTCCTCTTCAGGAGTGGCCTTTTAATATGAAAGCAATATGGAATCTGGGAAAATACCCATTGATAGTCCATGAAGTCGAATCCAGGAAACCAGGGCCTGCTAGTCGTCGATCGGGGCTCGGCCGGTCTTTCGAACGTACTCCAGATCCTCGGACTTTTTTGTGATCATTTCTGAACAGTATGCCCAGATACGGTAGCTCTCGACAACGAGAATGGTGATGCCGGCGCCGAAAACCGCCCAATAATTATCATCCAGCGCCTTGGCATAGTGGTAAAAGATAAAAAAAGCCGCTAAGTAACCTACATGGCAGAAGCTGCTACGGTGTTCGATGCCTGCGGTCATTCTCGACAGGCTGAGCATGATGGCGGAAAAGGTGTAGATTATGAGCACTATACTTATAATGCGGGGTGGCGGTGGCGGGCCCAGATAAGCCACGACAGTGTCGGGCTGCGGAAGAAAAGGGAAATCCAGCCATGCGAGGAGGCTTAGCAAAAGAAACAGAGACAGTGCCCACAATCCACGGTTGGAAAAACGTTTGAGCCGCGCTATCTCGCTGATGATTTCCTGGCAGAGTGTATCCGGATTATCTAAACCCTTAGGATTTCCGACAGTCGGCTGATAATCATTTGTCTGCGTCATGAAACTCCAACTGTTTAGTAAGTCAGAAGTCGTTTTCTGCGCTGTACCGGCAGTAACTAACTTTGTTAACACACGTATCCCGATTATCAGGGGTAGGGGGCCAGGTCAAAACACCATATACTTCATGGTGGTTAATGGATCATTTTTGCGGCATGGATTTTTTGAGATTATCCAACTCCTGCTCGGAAGATCTCAATTTTAAGGACAGATCGCAGTAACTCTTGGCAATGCTGTCAAGCTCATGGGGCAAGTGGGGAGGAGGACTGTTCTGGCAGCCATCCTTGTCCACATGCTCCATGAAAGTTCCGAGCCGTTGCAGAGGCAGGAAGACACTTCTTCTAAGCAATGCTGTTACGCCACCCACCGTCAGCATCAAGGTCATGATGGTGAAGACAATCATCTGGGTACGAATGTTTGCCAGTGACTTGACAAATGATTCGTGGGACAGTCCGATATCAAGCGTCCCCAAAACCTTTTGGCTGGGCGAATGCACATGGCAAGAGGCATTGGAACATTCCGGTTCGTTATATATCGGAGCGGTAATGGCCATTACTTCCTTGCCTTTATTGTTTATATACTTGCGGGCTTGCTGCATCGTGCCGAGGGTCGTGGTGGGAACCGGACCCTGATGACAAGCGATACACCCCTCGGCTTTTTTGTCAAGCTGATGATTGATTTCCGAGGCTTTGGAGGAGATGTTCACGACGCCTCTGTCGTTAAAAATCCTGACATGCTCGACGCCGGTCTGCTCACCGACATTGCGGATTATGGTGCCGAGCGTTTCCCGGTCGGATTTGAGCATGGCATAACGGGTTGATTTCAGTATGGTGTCTGCCAGGCTGGTGGCATTTGAAATCGTATCCCGATTGACGTCATCGCGTATGACCGAGTAAAGGATAAGGCAGCAAACAACTACAAAACCGGTAACAGCCATTCCTACCGGTATGAGAACTTTTCCCGCTAGAGTCTTGAACATGGATTCATTCCTCGGAAATACTTTTCAGCATTAAATTATTTGTCAGGGCAATTGTCAAGTTAGAGTTGAATAAGAAAAACAGGGGCGGTATGAAAACCCGCCCCTGTTCGCGATGTTTAATCTGCTGATTTGGGGTCTGCCCCTTTTAAGAGCCTATTTTGTGGCAGGTGGCACAGTTTTCTTTTACCGTGAAGGCTATTTTGCCATTGTGGCAGGCACCGCAGGATTTGCCCGCTTCCATCTGCTTCATGCTGACTTTTACCTTGCTCTTGGAGATACCGAAAATGGCTGGATGGCATTTCCCGCATTTGTAGAGACTGGTATGAGACTTGTGACTGAACTTGATTTTACCTGCATCCTTGACAACAAAAGTAACTTCCTTGACCGGATGGCATTTACCGCATGCCGACAAGGGAAAAGCATTTTTGCTGGCTTTCTTGTCGCTGTGACAGGCGCCGCAGGATTTGCCTGTTTCCATCTGCTTCATGGTTACCCTGATGGTGCTCCTGGTGGCCGCGAATATCTTGGTATGGCAATCCCCACAGTCATAGACCTTTGTGTGGACCTTATGACTGAACGGTACATTGCCGGCATCCTTTGTGGCAAAGGTAAGTTCCTTGGTGGGGTGGCATTTGCCGCAGGCTGACAATGGGAACGCTTTGCCACCTTTTTTGTCGCTGTGGCATGCTCCGCACGACTTGCCTCTCGCCATCTCGGCCATTGAAACGTGCTTGTTGGGTCCTGCTGCGAAAATTGCCGGATGGCAAGCCGAACAATCTTTGTAGGACGCCAAATGCGCCTTGTGGCTGAAGAGGGTTGGTCCGGTGGCCTTGATCTGATAAGTGATTTCCTTTACCTGATGGCACCGTGCGCACTGTTGGAGCTTGAATGCGCCAGTTCCGTTGTGGCAAGCGCCACATGATTTACCCTTGTACATGTCGGCCATTGTGTAATGAACAGCCTTGTTTTTCATTTCAAAGACAGTGTTGTGACAAGCTTTGCAATTGTTTTTGATGCCTGGTTTTTGCAGGTGCTGTCTGTGGCTGAAGACTACCTTGCCCGCATTCTTTGTGTCATAAGTAACATCACGCAGGTCTATTGCACTTGCTGTTACCGCCATAGTCAAGCAGGTCAAGACTACGGTTAAGAGGAAACTTGTTTTCATCAAATGCCTCCCGAGATTTCATGTGATCGCATTCTGTTAATATGTGAGTAAGAGTAAGTGTGAAATTAATATTTTTGTTTCAAGAAGCTGTCAGTGATGACCGTGCTCTTCCCCATGGTGTTCCTCAACTTCTTCCCAGCCGTGCCACATTGGTTTGAAATGCGCAAAAGGAGTATGCCCCAAAGTTGCCAGATAGACATGGACAAACAGGAAGGCAAAGAAAGCGCAGGCGATCAGGTAGTGAGCACTCACCAGCAGTTTGATGCCTCCCAGAACCATGATGGTCGGGCGTAGCAGGTCCACGTTCATCAGGAGGTAGCCGGTGACGACAATCAGGGGGATAAGAACCAGCATGATCACGAGATAGGCTGCCTTCTGCATCGGGTTGAATTTGCAGTCTGGTGTGGTATGGTGCGGATTTGGCCGACCAAGGAAATAGAAGAAGAAGTAGAAGAGCGCCTGACGAATTATGCCACTTTTAATGTCCTCGAGATTGGGGACATAGAGCCGGAACAAACTCTTGGCTACCAAGAGGTAGTAACAAAACCAGAGGGCGTATGATATGGAAACAACGATCCCGGCTGTGTTATGCAGGCTGATGGCGGATTTGTAGGTGCCGAAAATATTGACGTAATCCGGGAACCTGATCTGAATTCCGGTGATGCACAACGTGACAATACCCAGGGCGTTCAGCCAATGCCAGATTCTTACCGGCATGGGGGTCAGGTAGATATAATCTTTTTCTTCCATATTAATGCTCCTTTCTATTCTTCCGCGTAAGGAAGCGGAAGGTGCCGTGTCCGATCGGCATCATCATTCCACCCAAAAGTATGGCGAGACCGACATAATTAAGCAGTGTGCTTCGTGTTGATCCAATCATGTAAAAATCAGGGGTGCCGTAAAGCAGATCCATGACGGCCCCTTTTTCAACAGCAATGCGCTGGTAGCCGCCGCTGTTATCCGGCAGCGCCACGAAACTGGTCTGCATTGCCTTTGGGCCGGTCGCATGGCAGAAGGTGCAATCAAAGCGATTGTCCAGAATCTGGTAAGTATGAGTGACCTCTTCTGGAGTCATCATGCCCCACAGGCGCATCCCCTTGCCTCGCAAACGGAAATTGAAATCCCTCAGCTCACTAAGAGATAATTTGCTGTCCCCGTTACTGTCGATCAGGCTTTTAATGTCCTTGTCACTGGCTATCAGTTTGGTGAGGTCACTATAAGTGGCCATTTTGTATTCATCCATTATAGTGGACTGGTTCACCGGCTTATTCTCAATATATAGCGTGATTACATAATTCTTGGACCCGGTATGGCAGGCGATGCAGGGCAGGGCACTCACATGCAGGTCGGCTTGGGGAAGCCACTTGGCATGACTGGCAATGATCTTTTTATTTTCATGGCAACGACCGCACATGACGTTGATATCTCCGCCGGCAATCGTTGAGGGCGATTTGACTGAGTGCGGGTCATGGCAATCGGTGCAAGTGGCGTTTTTTCCATGGAGACTGGCGGTATACTCCGCCTGAATCTGGCTGTGGCATTCCTTGCAGGATGCTTTGGAAGGCTGACTGCCATCTGCAGGGTGGCTGTTGCTCACGGTGTCGTGACATGATACGCAACCGATCATTGCGTGGGTTGTTGCTGCGAACTTGCTTGGGTCAACATACAGACGACCCTCGTCTTTTGCTGCCATCTCTTTGTTGCTGTGGCAATTGATACAGCGTTCATTTTGTTGTGTTGCGGATGAAGCAATTCCCGCAATTGGCAAAAACAACATGATGATGGCCATCGGTATGGTGCTGGTAATAATACCCCTCATTTATTCCCTCCTTCCAACATGTGTGTTTACTAACTGTAACATTACTCTTGTTGATTTTGCAACATTCTGTGCCACAATAAAAGATTTGCCATAATCACGACGAATTGTGGCGTTGTTTTTCCAAAGCACATTGTACCGCCTGCCGGATCTCCTCTCGGTCTTGGGCATTGACCGGTTTTAGGGCGTGGTAAAAAATCCCCTCCTTTCTCAGTCTTCTCATTAGCGGCAGGTTTGTGTCTGCCGAAATAAGAATGATAGTCAGTTTCCGGTTGCACTGTTTCAAGAGCGGGATTATATCGGCCGCTGTCAGTTCATCGAAATTGGAACCGATTACAACCACCTGGGCGGTTTTTTTGAGAACGCCATTGAGAGCTGTTGCAACAGAGGTGGTTACGGTTACGTTGTAGCCAGCCTCAGTAAACACTTCAGCCATCTTTTTGCGGCAGTCCTTGTCTTCATCTACAATGAGAATTCCTTCTTGCATGATTTCACCCTCGCACACCCCGAAGGAAATGTCCCCATTTAGTTATTTAAGCGGATTCTTTTATGGCAAATGAAGCTGGAGCAGAGTCTGTTGTTCTTATTGACTGATGAAAGTGTCCCATGGGACCAATGATAAACTTATAGAGGTTGGTCGGGATGATGAACGGAGTGCATTTTGTAATGATCCCTTGTTGTAAGGAGTTTGGAAAGCATTGCGAAGCCGATGCCGTTGGTTTTGCGATCAGGAGAGACCTTGACAATGCTGGCATGACTTTCAATGTACTCTTCTTTCCGGGCAAATTTGATTAGAAGACTGCGGTGCCTGACTGCTTCTTTGCGGATACGCTCTGCGACTACAAAAATATTGATAAAAACTCAAGCGGTTTAGTGATCGCAATTTATATGTGCATTGGTTGTGCCAAAGCGACCTAATAAGAAGGAATACGGTGCAACTAGCTGATAGTAGGCATAATAAACGATGGGCAAGTATGTCGGCCCTAGCTTGGAAGAGAATAGGCTAGGCGTTAATGTATAGGAGATTTATACTACAACCTTTGGGCCTTTGCACGTTGAAAGAGGCTTTCACGTGCTATTTCGGTATATTATATGTGTGTGACCTGTATATTGTATACATGTATTCAATAAATATACACATCACAATAACTTCCGGTGTTTTGAGGGGTTATAATAATTTTCTGTGTAGGAAATCATTGACTTAGAATCAGAGATGGTTGATTATAGGCTCCTGATTCAATCGTTATTACCATCAAATTGCTATTGAAATTAAGCATTGCTGGCGAAAGGGACACAGGCGTGGGTCGTATATCAATACTGGTCGTTGATGATGAAGCCGTGGTAAGGGATGGGCTGCAAAGGATTCTTGATGGTGAGCGCTTTGAGGTGGTTACTTGCATAAGCGGCCACAAGGCCGTGGAACTTCTGCAGGAAAAAGAATTTGACCTCATCATTACTGATCTCAAGATGCCAGGTATGAACGGCATCGAAGTACTGAAAGCTGTCAAGACTCTCCAGCCCGATGTGCCGGTCATAATGATAACCGGATATGCTACTGTGGACACAGCCGTAGATGCTATGAAAAATGGTGCTGTGGATTACATCGCCAAGCCTTTTACCCCCGACCAGATTAATGAAAAAGTTGAACGGGCCTTGGAGCAAAGGAATGTTATCCTTGATGAGTTCTACCTCAAAAAAGAGATCAGCAGTCATCACGGATTCAACCAGTTTGTCGGCGAGAGCAAGGAGATACAGAAGGTTTACCGAAGAATCATGCAGGTGGCCTCAACTGACAGCACCGTGCTTATTACGGGCGAGAGTGGCACCGGTAAAGAGCTTGTGGCCCGTGCCATACATAATAATGGTCCCAGGCGGGATATGCCTTTTGTGGCAATAGACTGCACCTCTTTGGCCGAAAATCTGCTTGAAAGCGAGTTGTTCGGGCACGTTAAGGGCTCTTTCACCGGCGCCATTCAGACCAAAATGGGACTTTTCAAGGTGGCCGACGGTGGTACGCTTTTCCTGGACGAGGTATCCAATATCAGCCTTTCCACCCAGGCAAAGCTCTTGCGTGTACTTCAGGAAAGACAGGTAACACCAATAGGCGGAACCCAACCGATTCCTATCAATATACACCTGGTAGCTGCAACCAATCGGAATCTCAAGTCAATGGTTTCAGAAGGGCATTTCCGGGAAGACCTGTATTTTCGCCTCAATATCATTCCAATAGAGTTGCCGCCGCTCCGTGAACGCAAGGGGGATCTGCCCCTGCTCATCAGCCATTTTCTCAAAAAATTCACCGCCGAAATGGGCAAAGAGATACGTGGTGTAGCTCCGGACGCCATGGCGCTTTTGGAGAGTTATTCGTACCCTGGAAATGTGCGGGAGTTGGAGAATACGATCGAACGCGCCGTTGTGCTGACAGAGGGGGACATCATCCACAAGGAAGATCTCGAGCTGTTTGATTCGGCGGAAGAAGAAACCCCCGCCTTTGGGGGATACATTCCTACCAACGCCGATGAGTTGAAAGAGATGAAGCGGCATATCAGGGGCAAGTCGGTTGAGAATATCGAAAAGGCTTTTGTGATCAATGCCTTGGAACGCAACAATTGGAACGTAACCAGGGCTGCTGAGGAAACAGGGATTCTGCGTCCCAATTTTCAGGGCATGCTTAAACGCCTCGGCATCTCTGTGAAGGCGCAGATGGAAAAGTAGGTCAGGCGGTAATCGTCACCCAGTTTGCATTTCCGGGTGGTTGTCGTCGTTTACTGGAAGCAAAATAGAAAAAGTCGTTCCCTCGCCAACCTTGCTTTTTACCTCTAACTTACCACCATTATTTGTCACAATCCCGTAGGATATCGAGAGACCGAGCCCGGTACCGTCTGATTTAGTGGTAAAAAATGGGTCAAAGATCCGCTGAAGGTCGTCTTCGGAGATGCCGCAGCCGGTATCAATGACGTCTACGCCCACAAAATTATTATCTGGCGACACGTAGGTGCTGAGCGAAAGTGTGCCGCCACCCGGCATGGCGTGGCAAGCGTTGACCAACAGATTCATTAGTACTTGCTGTATTTGGCCGGGATCCACGATAATATTCGGGAGATCCGGGGTGTAGATCTTGATAATATTAATGCCATGAAAGCATGGGTGTTGGTGCATCAAGGCGACAACCTTATCAAGGATCACGGTAAATGAAAGCGATTCTTTATGGGCAACCGTCTCGCGGGAGAATTCCAGGAGGCGCTTGACGATATCGGCACAACGGCTGGTTTCGGAGATGACCCGCTCCAAATCGGCCTTGAGAGCCGGATCAAGACGCTTGTCGCTGCTGACAATCGAAGAGAAGAGCAGGACACCTGTCAAAGGGTTGTTGATCTCATGGGCGATGCCAGCCACCAGTTGACCCAGTGATGCCAATTTGTCGGAACGGTAGAGTTGGGCCTGGATCTGTTTTATCTCGCGAGAGCGCTCTTCCACCTTATGTTCCAGGCTGATCCCCCAGTCCTTGAGTTCCTCGTGGGCCTTTTGGAGGCTTTCAGTCATCCGATTGACTGTATCGGAGAGTTCACCGAGTTCATCGTGTGAGTCAACCGGTACCCTCACATCCAAATCGCCGGCAGCAACGAGGTTGGTGTGGCGGACGAGGCGTTGCACGGGGCGATTGACGAGTTTCTGGGTAAGAAAAGTAAGCAGGATGCCAATCAGGAGGAGCAGGATGCAGGTCATGATGATGAATTGCATGCGGTACTCATGGGATTTTTGAAAAAAATTCTCTAACGAGATGGAAATATCCAAAATTCCCAAAATATTATACTCGCTATGGTGAAAATGGCATGAAGCCGTAGAGCAACTTGGCTGATTATAGATGGCTTTTGTGAGCCCAAGCACTTCTTTGCCGCTGGCAGTGGTAAACAGGCGGCTACGGTGCATTGAAGGCGCGTAGAGCCGTGGGTTGCCGGTTTTGTGACACATCTGGCATGCTTCGGCATTCTTGGTGATTATCATGCCGATTTCTTTTCTGGTGCTTGAGAATACGACCTTTCCCTCTCGGTCTATCAGACGGATGTGCTCAATGCTTTTACTCTCCCCGATATGGCTGATAACTTCGTAGAGCTGGGTTTTGTCATTCTTCATCATGGCATCGTATGCACTTTGATTGATTATTTCAGCGATCTGCTCCGCATTTGAGACAGCATACTCAGTCATGATGTTTCTGAAATATTTGAGGTTTATCGAGTCGAGTGTCCACATGAATCCGATCAGGATCAGTGAGGTGGCAATAGTGATCTTGGCAATGAGTGAGAGACGCAAATGCATGCTGCTACCTTTAGTCGAACATGGATTATCAATTAAAACATTTAATTACATACATTGAATGATGGATTACGTCAAGTTTTACGGAAACCTCTTGAATTGTTAGGGGATTCTGTGGGTTGCTGTCGGCTTTGTTGCTGGGCGGCTCGGACAAATATATATAGCTTGAGAGTTGTCGGCCTTGGTGTGGCGCTTCATGCGACTTGGACGCTTCTCAAAAACCATCTTTAAGTATCCTCTTCAGTCGGTAGTACTCTTCTGCCGTAAACTTTTGATCTCGATAAACCACCCCGGCATACATCTCCACAAATGCCCTGACTTTGTCATTGTTGCTAATCGTGGCAATTTCGTACAATCCCTGTTGGCCGCGATTTACTTTGGTGCCGCAGTCGCTTTCAAGCCGACGGTAGAATCTGCGCAGCAATCGCTCTTCGCGCGAGGGCCATAGAAATTTTTTCCGATTTACAACGATGATTATTGTAATCAATCCGGACAACAACGACATGGCGGGCCAAGTGGCCTTGAAAGCAATTACCGGATCAAATTTTCTGATGCTTTCGCCCACAGTGCGAACTGCGTCTACCTGGCTTTCAAAATCATATGAAATAATCGCGCGATTCCATGTGTGGTTTAATGAGTCCAGCGCCAGTTGTATCCTCCTGAACAAATCGTGTTTAGGTGGATTTCCCCAGATTGCCCCCGCATTAACGGCAAAGCTGCTCGGATCGATCCGCATCCATCCTTTGCCGGCGATGAAGGCTTCAACCCAGACATGCGCCTTGTCTTCGGTAATCAGGTAGTAACCACCCATTTCGTTGTAATCACCACCAAGATATCCCCCCACAAGTCGAACCGGAACTCCGGCGACTCGCAGCAGCAAGGCAAAGGAGGAAGCGAAAAATTCACAGTGTCCTTGTTTTTTGTTAAACAGGAATTCTTCCAGGGCGTGCTCGCCGGTGGGCAGATCGCGCAGGGAGTAGCGGTAGTTCCCCCTACGGAAATATTGTTCCAGAAGCTCGACCCGGCTGGCATCGCTATGGCCGCGACGCCGGATGTCATCTGCCAGACGCCGGATGCGGGGCGGAATGTCGGCTGGCAGTTGCAGGTAAAAATCGTGTTTAAAATTATTTGCAACCGGCAAAATACCGGCAGTGGCAGAGTCTGCCTGGTAACTGAGTCTTTTGGTGGCATGGCCCAACAATATATAGGTGTCATCGGATGTGCGTCTGATTCTATGGAGCGATATCGCGGCAGCGGCATCCAGTGCAATCAAGGTACGGGACAGGCCTGGCTCGGGATAAATGGACTGGGCAACATGTGGACCAGTGAAATTGATCCGTTCGAAGGGCATCATTTCGTCACGCACCCAGCGATTCCCGACAATTCTGTTAAAGACCGTGCCGCGCCAATAAAGAATTGCCTGAGGCTGGCGTGACATCTCCGCCCTAAAAGCCAGGACAGGGGGCTCTCCGATGTTTGCGCTCATGCCGGGCTCTACTTTGTCCGCCAGGCCGCTGGTACGGGCAGCAGAGGGCGAGATAAAGTCCCAGAGCGGGAGTTGGGTGCGGGGTAAAATTGGGAAAAAAATGGCCAGGAGTGGCAGTGATGCAAGCGGCATGAACAATCCGGCTGCCACAACCCGGCGTAAATCCGCGCGGCTCAGCACCATGCGGCTGTCCTGGGCGTAAAAGGTGAGCAGCACCAGCGCCACAGCTACCATCAGGAGCATCATGGCAAGGTAGATCAGAAATGTCGGACTAAGATCGAACAGTGATGAAGATGCCAGGCAGAATAGCGACAAGGCCTGGATCTGCAAGTAGTAGCGACTGCTCTTTTCGCCGCCCAGTCTGATGGCCAGCATGATGGCCAGCACGTTTACCACCGGCTGGATCGGGTTGGCGTGGCTGTACTGAAGCGAGTAATACAGGAAAACCGGGACGATGGCGGCATTGTAGACCCAGTTTTTTATTGACCAGCTTCCGCGGAGGTCCTGCCAGATGCCGGCAGCCATGCCTGCCATAATGGCCAGCCGAGGCGCCGTCGTCAGCCAGGGAAAGAGCGGCACTATCCCACACAGGGAGATGACGTAAGATAGGCTGGCTATTATGTGCGTGAGTCTCAGCTTCATAAAGGGTATCGCTGCGTGTTGGACATATATTCTCTTGCCATGCCATTTTTGCCCGTTAGGGGCGGCGGATCAAGCGCCGTATCTGTTTTGTCCCTACGTGGTGTCATTCTTCCCCAAGAGTGCCAATTCAGTCATTAATTTCAAGCCGTGACGATGGCCTGCCTCGGCAGGAATGGTGCGATTGTCGAGCCTGAGCCCCACCGGCCTTTCTCGCACCCAACGCCTGACCAGCCAGGCGGCACGAGAGATGCGCTCTTCCATGTTTGGTCCTGGTTGAGCATTGAGGTCTATGATCAGAGGCATAGCGGCCTGCCGACCGAATTCCTTTACCAATAAATCGTCGCCGCGGGCAGACAGTTTCCAGTGGATCATCCTGAGCGGTTCGCTACCGGAGTAGGCGGAAATTCTTTCCAACTCGCCATCCAATCCCCGTTCATAACGGACGCTGCTTCCCGATTGCTGTTTTTCCGATCCACTGCCGTCTGCCTTGCCCTGGATGAGGCGGGGGAAGACGGTAAACTCCCTGTCCACTGCAAAAATCCAATAACGGGTGAAGAAGTTTACCGGGAAAGGGGAGCTGACAGTGAGCTGTCCAATGCCAGCCCGGCCACGTTCGGCAAAGGTAAGGGTGACATATCCGGCAGCCACATCGGATCGGTGCACAAAGGGTATTGCTATCCCCTGGCCCCCCGAACATTCCACCCTGATAAGAAAAGAAGGAATATACCTTTTGGTGTTTCTGAGCCGAAGTCTGAAAGGCGCGGCCATACCGGCGAAGACCTCTTCAGGTGGCTGCAGATCAGGGACGAGCCCCTTTATGTTCAGCATGCCTACCAGACCGGTGACTGACATGAAGGCCAGGAGACCGGACACGATCAGAAACAACAGGTTGTTTCCGGTATTGACGGCAGAGAAACCGAGCAGGAGGGTGATGACGATGTAGAGCGCCCCGGTTTTGCTGATCTTCAGACCAAAGGCAGCGGTATGTCGGCGATGATGGCGCGTAGGAGTTCTCCTCGGTGGGTGGTTTCATGTTCAGGACGCAGAATCAGGCGATGGGCGCAGACTGCGACCGCAACCCCTTTCACATCCTCTGGCGCCACGAAGTCGCGCCCCTCCAGATAGGCCGCTGCTCGTGCCGCTTGGGCAAGGTTGATAGCGGCCCTGGTGGAGAGCCCGGTCCGGATCAAGGGATGATTGCGGGTAGCCGCCACCAAGCTGTAGATGTAGGCAACCACTTTCTCGGAGAGGTAAGTTTTTTCCGCAACTGTGCGGCGTGCGGCCAGGATTTCAGCTGCGCTTGCCACGGGCTCGATGGAACTGATCCGTTCTCGGATACCGCCACCCAAGATGATCCCTTTCTCCAGGTGCTCTGGGGGATAGCCGATGCCGGTGCAAAGCAGGAAACGGTCGAGTTGTGATTCGGGCAAGGGGAAAGTGCCGCTTTGATCTGAAGGATTTTGTGTGGCAAAAACCATGAATGGATCGGGTAAGAGGTGCGTTGTCCCTTCAATCGTTACTCGTCGCTCCTCCATGGCCTCCAGCATTGCACTCTGTGTACGTGGCATGGCCCTGTTGATCTCGTCCAACAAAACTATGTTGTTGAAAATCGGTCCGGGTAAAAAGGCGAAGCGCCCTTCGCCGCGGTTGAAGATTGATAGTCCTGTTATATCCGAAGGAAGTAGGTCGCTGGTGCATTGCACGCGGCCGAAAGAGAGATTGGTTATCCCGGCCAGTGCCAGGGCGATAGTAGTCTTGCCGAGCCCCGGCAGGTCTTCTATCAGAATGTGCCCGCCTGCCAATAGAGCGATTACGGAAAGGCGCAGCACTTCTTCTTTGCCCTGCAGGTGGTTGGTGCAGAGGTTGTCGAGCATTGTTGAGATAACATTTTTAGTAGAAGATGAAGTCATAGGTTGGCCTTAATTTTATGTTTGATATACAATATAAAAAAAGTTTTTATTTTGGATCACACTTGGCTCAGAACATCATAGCAATACCATCCAACGGAGACCGACACCATGCTTTATAAGCGTACGATTCTTACCAAAATCCTTTCCAATGGGATGAAAGCCGAGTTTGCGGTTGTCAAGGAGGAAGGCGCTTTTCAGGCGGCTCTCATAGTCAATGGTCGCTTTGTTTCCGGTCCCTCGCTCCCAAGACCCCTGGAACCCCCAAAAGACGATATCACTCACTGGATGGGAAACAAGCCTGGGGTCGGATTGACGGAAGAAGAGGCTGAAAAGATTATCCGTGAGGTCGCCTTGGAGAATAGCGTGATCGAACATAGAAAAAATAACATTTATGATTAATAATAGCATCTCTCACTGACTTCTTTCCAAGGGACGTTTCATCCCACTTTAGCACACCCTCCATTTTGTTCCAAGAACACCCAATCAAATTTATATACTGCGTATTCCAAAATAGGTTTGGAGTTGTAAATAGATTAATAACGGCTAGTTAGCTTTGGATTGCACAATACTGCTGCAGCATGTTTTGATTTTACTACTACTGTTTTTTTAATTTATAAAACAAATCGAAAAGAGCGGTTTTGTCTGGGCATTACAGGGTGGAAATAATTCGGATTAACTAGCGCATATAATTTTATAAACAAACAACAATCAGTTCTATCAAACAAACAATGAAGGCATTCAATAGGTGCAAAAAAATGTTGTTATCGAGGTTATTCAGACAATAAAAAAAAATAAAAAACGTATTATATAAGCCAGTTATAAGTTATTTATAAATTACTATTGACATAAATCAAACATCGTAATAAAAATCGCCGCAGTTGAATGTGACATTGCATTGCGGTGAATAGTAATTGACAACAATATAACGATGTGCTAAAAAATATAAAACGGTGACTGAAAATGATGCGGGCACATGCCTGTTTGGGGTTTTATCAAAAGATGGCTGCAGTCAAAAACGGAAATTGATAAAAGCAGTATGGCAGTTGATTGACAGAAACAGGGGCCACGTTACACTCGGACAAACGGAAGTATCAAACTTGGCTAAAAGCCGACAAAAAGAGGAGGTAGGACAATGGCGCAAACAGAAACCAACAAAGGCTGGGTAGTCACTCTGTCTGGGACAGGCATCAATCTTGCCCTAGGCATCCTCTACGCATGGAGTATTTTCAAGGCAGCTATTGAAAGCTCCATCAAAAAAGGCGGGCCTGATGCGTTCGCCTGGGACAAGGCTGCGGTTAACGATCCCTATGCATTATCCTGCCTCCTGTTTGCCTTTGCCATGATCATAGCCGGTAAGCTGCAGGACAAGATCGGTCCCAAGTATACCGCAATGATGGGTGGGGTGCTCGTTGGGAGCGGTTTTATAATCTGTTCCCAAACCAATAGTTATGGCATGTGGATCCTAGGCTTCGGTGTACTGTTCGGTCTGGGTATGGGATTTGGTTATTCCTCTGCCACACCTCCAGCACTTAAATGGTTCCCGCCTGCAAAAACCGGTATGATCGCTGGTACCGTTGTTGCCGGTTTCGGTCTAGCCCCGATTTATATCGCACCTTTGGGCAGCTATCTTCTCGCCAACTATGGCATTGAGAAGTCAATGCTGTATCTGGGAATTGGCTTTACTGTAGTCGTGTGTGGGCTTTCAAATTTGCTTCAGAATCCTCCCCAGGGATATGTCCCGGGTGGCGCTCCGGCGGCCGGCTCCACGGTCAAAAAGCCCGCAGCAGTTGATTTAACTCCCTCTCAATTGTTGTCCACTGCCGAGTTCTATATCCTCTGGACGATATTTTTCATCGGTTCCGGCGCTGGCCTCATGGTGATCGGCAGCATCGCTGGTATGGCCAAGAAGAGCATGGGTGCAAACGCCTTCATCGCGGTGGCAGTTATGGCAATCGGCAATGCCGGCGGGCGTATAGTTGCCGGTTTGCTTTCCGATAAGATTGGCAGACGTTATACCCTTCTGTTGGTCCTCCTGTTCCAGGCATGCCTGATGATCGCCGCCATCTTTATCACCGGCGGCCAGGCCAGTCCGGTTCTGCTTGTTCTGCTCGCTTCCTTCATAGGCTTCAACTACGGCGCCAACCTTTGCCTCTTCCCTTCATATGCCAAGGACCTCTGGGGCCTGAAAAACTTCGGCATCAACTATGGCTGTCTCTTTACTGCATGGGGCGTTGGCGGTCTTGTCCTGGTTCGCATCGCCGAGATGCTCAAGGTTTCGTCGGGTGATTTCAACAGCTCATTCTATGCAGCGTGCGGGTTGCTCGTATTCGCGGCACTGCTCACGTTTGCCCTGAAGGATCGCAAAGCTGAAAGCGTGGCCCCACAGTTGGCCCCCTCAGGCAATAACTAAGGAACCAAGATCCTTGCAACATCGCAAGGGTATACAAACAATAAAGGCCCTGCATCGCCAGGGCCTTTATTGTTTGCAGTAGCACCATATGGGCAACCGGTTCCCCCGTTCAGGGGGGATGCTTATTCCGTGAACGCCAAGAGCAAACTGCGTGTGCGGGGTCCATCGAATTCGCAGAAGAAGACCCCCTGCCAAGTTCCTAAACATAATTTACCTCCCCGCACGATCACCTGTACGGATGAACCATAAAAGCTGGCCTTGATATGGGCGTCCGAATTTCCCTCTGCATGCCTGAAGTTATTGTTTCTCGGTATCAGTGTATTGCCGAACCATTCCATGTCGTGGACCACATCTGGGTCTGCGTTCTCGTTGATGGTCACCCCGGCGGTCGTGTGGGGAACAAAAACCGTAAGTATGCCGTGTTGCCAGCCATTTCGTTTGACGATCTCGGCGAGTTCCTCAGTGATGGCTTTGAATTGAGTCCTGCTTGCTGTGATTACGGATAGTTCCGCTGTTTGCATATTCCTCTCCTGTATCGCGATCTATTGATATGCCCAGGCATGAATCCGCAGGGATACGTCAAAGTTCCAAGAGAATAGACCAGGATATCCCCCAACTGCTGGAGTCATACTCATTCACAAGAGTTGATAAGCAGTCAATTGCCATTTTTGAGCAAGCGTAAGCGCAACGAC